>Ga0181531_10000212_pt1 | contig 42492 bp, 53 predicted proteins | sample PEATcosm2014_Bin_38_FD_119743 | JGI IMG/M metagenome (GOLD analysis project Ga0181531, IMG submission 119743) | Peatland microbial communities from MTU Mesocosm Facility, Houghton, MI, USA - PEATcosm2014_Bin11_10_metaG | ecosystem: Environmental > Terrestrial > Soil > Wetlands > Peat | place...
AACGGCGGGGCGGGTTCCTGCGCGTAGATCGGCAAGCCTCGGCGATCATGGAATCCTTGTGGCTCGCAATGTCTGAGCCGCCCGAAGCCCCGAGATCAAAGATACGATCCACGTGAGCCGCCGTCTCGGGACGAGCAAGATCACGTGCAAGTAGGCGGCGAAAATACTCTGCCAGCGACACCCCGAGATCATTGGCACGTTGACGCGCGCGGCGCTGCATCTCCGTTTCAAGTGTGATCTGAGTCTTTGCCATCATGATGGCTCCATCATACCACACCGTGCGGAGGAGTGCGGGGAACAGACAGAATGATAGTAAATGCCAAGCAATCGGCCTCGAAGTCAAAAGTGATCGCATCGTGGAGCGAATCCCGCCATCGTGCGAAAACGCAGTTGAAACAATCCAAGCCGGAATTGCTGATCGAAAGAGAAGTAGGAATGCTAAGCCGACCGTAAGCCGGGTTTCGTCCCATAGGCTCGTGTGAGCCAGCATAACGGCCCAACAAAGCAGTAATGTAATAGTGAACCAGACGAACCTAAGGGACAACTTGGTGGCGGGAAGCCGAACCCCTCGATAGCTGAGCAGAATAGCTGCAACACTGGGACCAAATGTGCCGATGACCAGGAGACCGCTGGGTTGCTCATGAGTGCGGCACGCCCACAGCGCAGGAATCCACACGGTCCAGCTAAGAGCGAACGATACGATCAGGTGGGCGGAGCACTGTCTTGCTGAAGTTGCGCGTAGTTCTCCAATACTCGGCGCATGTTCGCTTATTGTCGTAGTTAGTCCGCCTTATCAAGCGAAGCTGACAAATGAGCATCTGACCCTGATTGCACGGTGATATCGCGCGACCATTCCTTGAAGCCAGATTGGGTGACCCGAATTGTGTGCTGTCCAGGTGAAAGTTTCAGCGTGGCTGGAGCGTTCCCTATAAAAGCTCCATCCACATACACCTCCGCACCTTCGGGAGTCGAATGCACTTCGATACTCCCAGTTGCTGGCGTTCCGGCAGGTGCATTTGGAGAAGCTGTAGGCTGAGATGGTGTTGGTGTCCCCTGAGCATCTGCGATTGCTTGGGTACTCGGTTCACTATTTGTATGGAAATTCTTGATTTCTAGCCGCACATCGCCATTCACGTATGCGGTGACTTCTGCACCCTTTGGGACAGTGATGTCCTTGCCATGCATGAACAAAAAGAATGGAGCGGCGGGAAAGAACAGAAGTCCAGTGGCAACGATACCTGCTGTCATGCCTACTGTATGGCTCCCGCCCTTTGCATCCTTGACTGCCCGAACTGCGGCTTTCTCCGTGTCCGCCAAGCGCACGTAGTCGAGAACTATTTCTAGCTTGCCTGCACGTCCCATCCTCCGTTTTGGCTGGGCCTCAGTAACAGTGCCGATAGCCACCGAACCTTTCGGAATCACCACGATCCCATTTGCCGCAACATCTTCCAATACTTCGAAATCCACGGATTCGCCTTCGTGCGCCTCGGCAGACGACACGTTGCGGTTAAGCCGTAGCTTCACGGGAGTCGCATCCTGGAGAATGAACTGGCCTGGGAGCAGTGTTTTGGCAGTATCCGAAGAACTGGGAGTCGGCGCTGGCTGACTTGGTTCTGCTTGAGCTGGAGGAGCTGGGGGATTTTGTTGCTGCACAGGGGTTTGAGCCTGCGGGAGACCGGATACTGCCAATAAAGATTCGGTCTGGGCGAAGAGCAGGAGTAATGACAAGCCGAGCCGGTGGGTTGGATTTTGCACAATACGTCCTTTCTACTGGAACATTCGAGTGGTTGCCAAGAGACTAACATCCCAACCGGGCGACGACAAGAAGTCTCGGTTATCGGGAATAGCTATTACACAACACAGGCAATACCGACGTTGTTGACCTATAACGACAATTCGCTCATGCTGCGCTTATAACCCTAGTACAAATCCACTATTCGGAGTACTCAACAATGTCCAACAAGAGATCGGTTCTCGCGGTCTTGGCCCAAGTCATCTTGTCGGTTCTCCTCCTCAATCAAGTTTCACTCAACATTAGCTCCGCGACCTGCACGGGTGCTGATCCGTGCCACGCCTGCAAGAATTGCAAGTACTGTAAGCATTGCGCGAAAGACGGCGGAAAATGCGGAGTTTGCAAGTAAACATTTCACCGGAGCGTGGAGGTTGGTGTGAGAAAAACAAGGACTCTCCTTTTTCTGCTGATCGGCGTCATTCTTTTATCGCCAGTCCAGGCGCAGAAAAAGCTCACGGCAACGGAGGCGAAAGAGCACATTGGCGACAACGCGACCGTCTGCGGAAATGTTGTCAGCACGCGGTACGCATCGTCATCAAAGGGCGAGCCAACTTTTCTCAATCTTGATAAGCCATACCCGAATCAAATTTTTACTGTCGTGATTTGGGGGAGCAACCGAAGCAAGTTCAAAACTCCTGAGGAAGATTACAAAGACAAGAAGATTTGCGTAACCGGGAAAATCACTGCGTATGACGGAGTGCCGGAGATTATCGCTGATGATCCGAAGCAGATTCGGATCGAGTAGCATGAGTCGCTACAACCGAACCAACAACTGAAAACGAATGCGCCTTTATTCTGGCACCACCAAATCGCTCATCGAAGATTCGACTTACAATCGTATTTCTACAAAGCTGAAGGATGCTTTTTTCACTGAATTTCGTTTCCAGCCATCACCCGCAGAAGTAAATTCCTGGAACAATTCTCTCCGCGCCGTTTCACAGGTGTTTCAAGCTGGAGAGCTTCTTGACAGTAACACGAGAGGCTCTGGCGGCCTTTGCCGAGCGGCAACTCGCTCGGGAAGATCGCTTGGCGATGGAAGCCACTACGAATACCTGGGCAGTGGCTGGGGTGCTGCGACCGTTTGTGAAAGAGATCGTCATCGGAAATCCACTAAAAGTCCGGGCCATCGCCGAAGCCAAAATCAAAACAGACAAGGTGGATTCGCGAGTGCTCGCAGAGCTGTTGCGCTGCGAGTATCTGCCGATGGTGTGGCAACCGGACCAAGAGACGCAGCGTTTGCGGCGGCTGACCCATCGCCGTGCCGCGCTCGTGAGCGATCGCACGCGGTTGAAGAATCGCTTGCATTCGATCCTGCACCATACCCTGGTTCCGCTGCCGGACTGCGATCTATTCAGTAAGAGAGGGATCGCCTGGCTCAGGCAAGTGCCGCTAGCCCAGGAAGAAGCTCTGGCGCGTGAGAGCGATCTGCGTTTGCTGGAACTGACCGAACTGGAAATCGCGCAACTGGACGACTTGCTGGTGCGCGAAGCCTGGCAGGATGAGAAGGTGCGGCTGGTGATGAGTATCCCGGGAGTCGACTACACCGTGGCCCAGACCTGCTTGGCAGCCATCGGAGACATCGCGCGTTTTCCGAATGCCAAGAAGCTGAGCGCGTACCTGGGGTTGAATCCTTCCACGCGCCAGTCGGGAGCACACTGTTATCACGGGCCCATCACCAAGCAAGGAAACGCACACGCGAGATGGCTGTTGGTGCAGGCGGCTCAGCATCTGGGCCAGTATCGTGGACCGCTGGGGCAGACCATGCGGAAAATCGTGAAGAGGAAAAACCGCAATGTAGCGGTGGTAGCGTGCGCGAGAAAACTGGCCGTGCTGCTTTGGCACGTGCTGAGTTCAGGAGAGCCGTTTCGCTACGCGCAACCGAAGACCCTGCAGGCGAAATTCTCGCGGCTGCGCATTCGAGCCACCGGGCGGCGGCGGAGAGGTGGAGTCGCCAAAGGCACACCGCGGTCGCCGCAGTATGGGCATGGAAGGACCAGAGCGCTGCCGTCGCTTCCGCAGGTGCTGGTGGAGAACGGCTTGCCGAAGATCGCTCCGCTTGCCAAGGGGGAAAGAGTCATGCTGGAACGAAAGAGGCTAGATACCTTTTATCGCGAGCTGCAAACAACTTCGCGCGTCCAGGCCAACACACTAACCCCTCAAGTCGAAGAACCGGAAGAGGATTTTAAATCTGAGTTGACACAATCATAGGTAGTATCCCTCGGGATGGACCTCGACTTTGCCGCGCACGCGAACCTTATCGCGGAGTTTACCGTTAGGCTCGACGACGGCAGGGTAGAGGTTCCAATTCTTGCCGACTTTGACTTTTTTGAGGATGTTGACGCGATTTTCGCTGCCGTAGCCGTTGCCTCGTTTGGACATGTCTGCCGCCCTCTTTTTCCGCTGTAAATACGGAGAAACCAGTGCAAAGCAGACACCATGATCGACACCATACCTCGTAAGTACAAGAAAATAAAAGGAGTGGCGGAGAGGGTGGGATTCGAACCCTCTCCGCCGATTCATTCCTCATAAGTTACTGATTCTATTGTCCCTCCCCTTCCGCTCAAACCGCTAATTAATCCCTAGACGGGGACACACCGGGGACACACCCCTGGAAGAAAAGGCGAAGGTCCGTGACAAAACGAAAAAAACACGCTCCAAAACTCTCGAAGTTCGAACAGTTCATCCGTGGATTCGGCGTCGACGCGATCGCCAGGCGGCTCGACGTGAACTCCTCGGCGGTCTACCACTGGCTCGGAGGCAACGCATCTCCGCATCCGACGAACGCCATCAAGATTCAGCGCATCGCCAAGCAGCGCGGCGTGACGCTGTCCCTCGATGAAATCTACCAGCACTTCCGCGAAGTCCAGAGCGAGCAGTACACCGTCGCTTCCCTGAAACCTGAACCCGCGCGCGTTTTATAAACGCCGCGACCCACAACCACACACTACCCGTCCGAGCAGCTCCAGGAGGAAACGAATGGATCACGAAAAAGAACAGGTGAGTCTCACGAACATTTGCGGCGGCGCGCTCGAGGAGGTGTTTCAGAAAGAGTTTCAGACCGTCCTCGCCAACATCGCCGACGTCAACACGGATCCGGAAGCGAAGCGCAAGGTCACTCTCGAACTCACGGTGAAGCCGTTCAAAGACCGATCGGGCGCGCAGGTGACGTTCTATTGCAAATCGAAAACGGTTCCGGTCCAAGCCGTCGAGGGCACGGTATTCCTGCAGCGCCGCGGCATGGTCCTGGTCGCTGTCCCGCACGACCCGCAGCAAATCCGGATGTTCGACGCGAAGGCCGCGGCCGCGAACGACAAAACGAATTAGGGCCGAGTACAAATCCAAAACGAAGGAGACGCACAAAATGAAAGCGGAAGCTATAGAAAAAATCCTCTCGCTCGGCGTGCCGAATCAAATTCCGAAAGACGGGAAGCTCTACGTCGACAAGATCATGCACGTCATCGCGCCGGAAGTGCCGGACGCGCTCGCGTGCTCGACGCTGCAGGGCCTGGTGGACTTGCTGAACGGCAACCTCGAGGACGTGAAGGCGTCGGTCGATGTGCTGGTGCAGATTGAGTCACCGACGCGGGTGTCGCTGGTGGGCCGGAAGTCCGACGAATTCGGCCGCCGCCAGGTCTACGCGACGGCTGAATACCCGAGGGCGTGCAACGCGTTTCCTTTCGGGGTGTGGCACAACCCGGAAAACTTTCTCATCGCGTGCCAGATGGGTTTTCAGCGCGTGATGATCCAAAGCGATGACGGCAGCTATGCGAAGGATCTGGACTACGTGATTCGCGCGGCGTCGAACATCGCGGCGGAGTCCGGCGTCACGAATGCCGACGACGGCATCGCGCAGCGCGTGGAGATGCGGCAAGGCGTGGTGCTGAAGGGCGAGACGACGCTGACGCCGCGGGTGAACCTCGCGCCGTACCGGACGTTTGCCGAAATCGACCAGGTGATTTCGACGTTCATCTTCCGGGCGCGTCCGAATGGAAACGCTGTGACGCTCGCTCTCTTCGAAGGCGACGGCGGACGATGGCGTCTCTCGGCAACGGCCGCAATCAAGGCGTGGCTCTCAGCACAAATCACGGGGAGCCCGATCATCTCGTGACAAAAATCCCCGGCATATTCGAGCGGCCGCCGAACTCCGGCGTGTTCTGGATTTCCTACACCGACACCGACGGCAATCGCCGGCGGGAGAAGGCGGGGAAACACGCGGCGGCGCTCGATTTGCTGGGCCAGCGCAGGGCGCAGGTCAAGAAGAACGAATACATCGCACCGCGGCAGAAACGGGTCTGGACATTCCGGCGGCTCGCCGCGGAGACGATCAAAAACAAAGCGCTGCGCCTCGAAGCGCTCACAGTCGAGACCGACGAGTACCGCTTGGTGGCACTGCTCCCGCTCATCGGCCATGTGCGTTTCGACCGGCTCACGTCGGAACGCATCGCCGAAACTCTTGCAACGCTCCGTCAGTCCGGGCTCTCGACGTCGACGTGCAACCGCTACCGCTCGTTCATGAGCAGCTGCTTTACCTACGCGATGAAGATCAACCGTGCAGCGTCGAATCCCGTGGCGCGCGTCGAGCGCTTCAAGGAGAACGATCCGCGCGTGCGCTGGCTGCGGCCGGACGAAGAGGCGCGGATCCGCAAAGCGTTTGTGGCCGACTCGCACGAGTGGGAATTCGATCTGGCGCTCTATACCGGAATGCGCCGCGGCGAGCAGTTCGGCTTGCTGTGGAAGAACTGCGATCTGGGTCGCGGGATTTTGACGGCGAAGGGCAAGACCGGACGCCGGCACGTCATTGCGAATGAGGACGCCGTCTCCGCGCTTGGCAAGCTTCAGAAAATTTCCGGCGAGCGAGACTTCGTCTGTCCGGACAACGACGGAACGATGAAGCGGGACTCGCGCACCTGGCTCGAGGAAGCCGTAGGCGAGGCCGACGTCCAGGACTTTCACTGGCACGATCTCCGGCACACGTTCGCCTCGCGCTTGGCGATGGGCGGCGTCGACATTCGCACCATCCAGGAGCTCCTCGGGCACAAGTCCATTTTGATGACGATGAAGTACGCGCATCTTTCGAGCGATCACCGCCAGAAAGCGGTCGCGAAAATAAAACCGGAGACGCCGTGAAGCACCCGATGCAGCCGAATCTCTTCCAGATTCTCGACCAGGCGCCGACACCAGGCCGCGCGCGCCGGCGGGACCCGGACACTTCGAAGAAAGCGGCGGCGGCAGCTCCGGTCGCCGAGCTCGAGGCGCGCGTCCTCCGCGCACTCAAGATCACGCACGCGGGCCTGACAACTCACGAACTTGCGTGGCTCCTGAAGGTGGACCTGGTGTCCGTCTCGCCACGCATGAGGCCGCTCGCCGAGAAGGGGCTAGTCGAGGACTCCGGTGAGCGCCGGCGCGGGGATTCTGGGCGCCAGTCCATTGTGTGGAAGGCGGCGGCATGAGCATTCGGGTGTGCTGCAACTGCCGGAAGCGGACGATTAAATCGGTCTGTCCGCGGTGCGATCACCGGCTGTGCGAGGGGTGCAAAAGGGCGCCGCCGAGAGGAAAAGTGTGATTTTTCACTTGGCACCAGTTGGCACTCGTTTGAACGCGTTTTTTTCGTGTCTGTAGCGCGTTGAGGACAGGCGGTTTGTTGGGACGAAAGTCAACCTACAGGTCTAAGTGTCCTGTAGTTAAAAGCCGAAAGAGGTAAAAAATGCTCGATAAACGTGATGCAGGCGGCGAGGTGGACGGCCTCAAAAAGGCGCAACTCCGGGGCGCGGAAGGTGTGCAGCTGTCGGCTCCCACAGCCGCTCCTAATGCGACGGAAGCGGCTCCTGGGGTGATCTGTCGCGGGTGCGGAAAACCGGCCAAAGGTCACACTGTCTGGCAGGGCGATCTGATCTGTCCCGGCATGCCGATCCCGCAGTCTGCCGCTGCAGAAAACCCGGCACCAGATGGGTTGTGGAGAGTGGGCGACCGGGTTCGTTTCCACCACATGGAGAAGCCGTTCGAGGTTTCGGCTACTTATCCGGCCGAGAAAATGGTCGAGCTCGCGGGAATGTCCGGGATGTTCGCGAACAGTCTGTTCCGCGCGCTGCCGAAAGAGCAGGGGAACTTCTACCGGCCGGCGGCGCCGCGTCAGCTCGACCCCAATAATCCCTCCAACGCGACGCTCCTCGAAATGGTGGGGTTCGCCGCGACCGGGCGGTGCATGGTTTGTGGTTTTGATTGCCAGGGAAAATGTTCAACGCGGCCGGCGGCGAACGAAGACATCCGGCTCCGGCGGGCGCAGCGGTCTCAGGTTCTCTCGCTCGCACGGCTGCTCGTTTCCGGCGGTCCTGGCAACAACGAAAATTTGCCTTCGAATCACGACGACATCCAGGACGCCGCGGCGGGTGCTCGATGAACGGCCAGGTCTATTCGGCTCTACTCCTCAGCAGCGTGCGGGGACTGAACCCGGCTGAAGCGCTGACCTGGCTCGAGAAGTATCACGACAAATCCCTCGTGCGCGGTTTTTTCCGCAACCCCGCCGGCAACGGTTTCACCTGCATGAAGTGCGGAGCGCATCGCGAGGGACTCCGCGCGATGCAGCGTCACGTCTCGCGCTGGTACTGCGAGCCGCGACCCAAAGCGTTTTCTGGGCTCCGGATTGAAAGACGGCGCTTGGCGAAACACCCCAGGCTGAAAGGAGAAAAGGAAAATGCAGAAAAGTTTTTGCGATCGGTGCGGTGACGAAATCCCCCGTGACGACGGCGAGCTCACGAAGTTCAAGGTGACGATCGAGTGCGAGGAAGAAGACCATCACGGCGACCTCGAGTCGACGCTGGAGGTCGAGGCCGAACTCTGCGGCGGATGCGTCGGCGTGGTCAAGAAGGCGCTCGTCGAAGTCGGTCTCAAGGTTCTGTGATGGCGAACATCGTGGTCGACCTGAGCAACGAAGCCGCGCGCGTGAGAGCGTTGCTCCCTCAGCTGGACGTGCGAAATCGCGCCGAAGCGGAGCGGTCGCTTCGCTTCGCGGAGCGCGCGCTGCAGCAGCCGAACCTCGGCGAAATGTACGAATCTCTCGAAGAACTTCAGGCGATCGACGCCAAGAGAGGCCAACGTCCATGAACGAAACCCGCTACCCGCTGTGCTGGCCGGCGAACTGGAAACGCACGACGAGCCGAGCGTCGGCGACATTTTCCAAGACTTCACACCGCGACGATGCGACGGGAGGCTACGTCGGAAGATCAAAGCTCTCAGTGCCGGCGGCGGTCGAGCGCATTTCCGTGGAACTCTTTCGCATGGGGATCAAGGAAGAGGGAGTCATCGTCTCGACGAACGTAGCACTGAATCTGTCCGGCGGTCCTCGAGGCGATCGCGGCGAGCCATCGGATCCCGGCGTCGCCGTCTACTGGACGCGAAACGGCAAGTCACAATGCATTGCGATCGACCGATACAGGCGTGTCGCCGATAACCTTGCGGCTGTTGCTGCCACACTCCTTGCGCTCCGCGCGATCGAACGTCACGGGGGCGGTTCGATTCTCGACCGCGCGTTCATCGGTTTCGCCGCTCTGCCGGCTGCGCCCGTGGACTGGCGCGCTGTTCTATGCATTCACCCGCAAACGAACGTCACGCAGGAAATTATCGAAAACGCTTTCCGCGTTCTCGCGGTCCGCCGTCATCCCGACAAGGGCGGCACGCACGACATGATGGCGGAATTGAACGCGGCGCGCGCTGAAGCGCTTAGGGAAAATCGCTGGTGACGCAGACGTACCCATTCCCGTGGCAGTTCGACCCGGCGCGCTATTCGGATATGTACCTGATGGGCCAGGTCACCGAGACTCAGGTGCAAAAGTCGATTGTTTCGTTTCTCCGCGCGCTGCTCGTCGACGTCGTACCCATCGACGCCGGCGGCCGGCGTCAGCGCGGGCGGATGATCGGCGCCGCGAAAGCTGCAGGCGTCAATCTCGCCGGCGTGCAACACGCAAAGACGGGCGCCGCGATCCCGGCTGGGTTCGCGGACCTCGAGGCCACGCTCGCTCCGAACGGCCGCGCGCTCTACATCGAAGTGAAAGCGCCGGCGTGGCGTGACGTCGACGGCACCGTGATTCGTTCGTGTGGCAGCCCGTCGGGTGACCAGCTGCGGTTTCTGCTCGCCAAACACAAGCGCGGCGCTCTCGTCCTCGTGGCGTGGAGTTCAGAGGACGTCGAGAAGTTCTGTTTCGCCGACCTCGACCGCAATCTCAGGGCGCTGCGATGACCGCCAATCGCTATGTGGCGGTCCAGCCGTCCCGCGTTAACGGCCGTAAACAAATCGGTCCGGCGTCCTACCTCGAGGACTTCCTCGTGGATCACCAGACCGACGCCGCCGGCAGCGTGTTTTACGGTAAGGCGATCAGCTACGCGTGGATCCGGTCGAAATGGAAAGACGCGCCGCCGATCCGCACGCTGGAACGGCACATGGCTCGCTTGAAAGCTGCAGGACGCGTCCTCGTTCACCGGCTCACCTGGGGGCACGGGATGGTAGTGCGCGTACTCGGTTCGGTGAAATGGTCCGAGACGCCGCAGCAGCTCCCGCTTTTCCCAGCGCCGGCCGTGGTGCGGATCGCTGTTCCGGCTCCGGAGGTGGTGTTGATATCCGGTGCAAAACCTCTGAGTAAGCTGTCGAAACCGCAAACTCTCATACCGCCAAAAGTGGCGGTGATATACCGCCACTTTTGGCGGTTTAAAGAAGTTAAGAATCTAAGAAAGGAAACAACATACGGCGCTTCGCGCCCACCGGCGCGCGCCAGTCCTGTGGAAAACCTCGACGACCCCGTGCTCTCAGCCGAAATCGAAACGCTGCTACGAAAATTCAAAAGCGCTGGCTAGAGGAAAGGCACCCCATGGACTGGATTGCCAATCGGGAGCTCGAGAGGCAGTGGATAGAACAGGCGAGGCAACAGCGGCTCGCTGCACTCAAATCGCCGGAGGATGCTCTAAGGTTTCGCGTCGAGTTCGGCGCGCGGCTGTCCGATCACAAAAGAGTGTTCGCCGTTAGGAGGAATGCATGGGAAACACAACTCGCATCGAATGGACCGATTCCACCTGGAACCCCATCCGGGGATGCTCCCGCGTCAGCGAAGGCTGTCGGAACTGCTACGCCGAAGCCATCGCCGCGCGTTTCAGCAAAACCGGTCAGGCGTATGAAGGCCTCGCGACGCTCAAAGGCCTTGACGCGCGCTGGACGGGCGAGGTGCGCCTCATCGAAACGCATCTCGAGGACCCGATCCGCTGGAGGAAGCCGCGTAAAATCTTCGTAAACTCCATGAGCGATCTCTTTCACCCGGGCGTCAAAGACGAATGGCTCACGGAGATCTTCTCGGTCATGGCACGAGCTCCGCGGCACATCTACCAGATCCTCACAAAACGACCTGAGCGAATGCTGGAAGCGCTCACCGCCGGCGCGGAATCCGTCGCCGCAGCACTCTTCACAAACACTTTCGGACAGCCGTGGCCGCCGCTCAACTGGTGGTTTGGTGTCAGTGTCGAAGACCACGAGACCGCGACTCACAGACTGCCGATCCTCGCGAAGTGTCCCGCGTTCGTTCGTTTCGTCAGCTACGAGCCCGCACTCGGTCCCGTGCACTGGGAATCGGCGCTCACTCTCCAAGAGCAGCGATCCGCGATCTCGTGGATCATCGCCGGCGGTGAATCAGGAACCAACGCACGGCGGATGCATCCAGACTGGGCGCGTTCTGCGAGGCAGTTCTGCAACGACAACCACATCGCATTTTTCTTTAAGCAATGGGGCGAATTCCATCCGAACGAAATCGCCAAAGTCGGCAAAAAGAAAGCCGGCTCCGTGCTCGACGGCGTCGAGTGGAGAGACTTTCCGCCGTGCTGAACCTCTTCGTCGCGGTTTCGTTCATCGTGTTCGTGCTCGCTCTGCCGCTCTCCAAAAGCTGGAAGGACACTATGATCTGGGTGATTCAGTACACCGCACTTCCCCCTTGCTGGATTAGGGAACACGGCGACAACACCGTGGTGCTCGACGTCACGTTCCAGCGGAAATTCGCAAAAACCTTCACATCCTGCGAGGACGCGCGACACGAAATGCTCCGGCTCGGATTGACGACTACGTCGTGGCTCGCGGTGAACGTCGAATGAAAATCAGCGTCGATATCGACACCGAGCAAGTGGTGAAACTCACCGCAGCCGTGCTTCGCCAGCTGCCGTATGCCACAAACAACGCGATCACGCGCACCGCGAAGGAAGCGGTCGACGCCGGCCAGAAAGAAATCGCCGCAGACCTGCAGCTCCGCAAGAAGTTCCTTTTGAACCGCATTCGCATCCTGCAGTACTCGAAAATCGGAAATCTGACAGCGGTGATCGGCGTCGACACCAAAGTCCAGGGCGCGCCGCTCATTCTCGGTTTCCTCGAGGATGGCGGCACAAAAGAACCTATTCGCGGTCCTGAAATTGCGATTCCGCTCACTGGCGAAGCCGCGCGGCCGTCGTTTTCTGAATCCGTCATCACGGCAATGCGCTACACAAATTTGCGCTTCCAAAACCTGAAAGGCCGAAAGAGGACTTTCATCATTCCGAACGTCGGCATCTTTCAGCGTGTCGCTGCAGGCGATTCGCCCGATTCCACCGTGCTGATCTACTCGTTCAAGCCATCGGCGAAACTGCCGCAACACATCCATTTGCGCGACGCGATGTTGAAAGTGATCGGTGAACGGTTCGCTCCGATCTTTTCTGAGGAGTTCACGAACGAGATTCTGAAGAAGGCGCGGCGCTGAGTGACTCTTTCAGGACAAAGCAGGATTGTTGCCTCGAAACGGCATTTCGTGGATACAGCCGAACTCGGAAGGCCGCGATTCGCAGCTCGGGCAAAACGGAACGATCACTTTCACAACTTGTCCGCCGCCGGCGCAGATGTCTCGGAATCTCGCGTCATGAACCGAGATGAAGGCATCGATGATTTCGATAGGAGTGTTGCAGCTAGTGCACCGCTGGAGTTCGCCATCGGTGTGGCAGTGCTTCTCGATCCACTTCTGGCGCGCAATCGCGAACTCTGCGAGCGACGTCATGGAAGGCGTTTTCATTTGAGCGGCGGAACAATACCAAACCGTGCGACGCGCTTTCAACCACAGTTTCGCAGCGGATGTTCGCTGCGATGTAGTCAAAACGTACGACCAGTAAAAGGAGAAACCACACTATGGGAATTGCAGAAATCGACGCTTTAACAGCTCAAGCTAAGGCCAACGAGGACGCTGAGGATTCCGCTGCGCTGGTGATCAACGGAATCGCCACGTCCATTCAGACCGCCGTCGCCGCTGCTGACAGTTTGTCGGCAACAGACCGGGCGAACCTGGTAGCACTCACGGCAGCATTGAAAACTCACGCCGACGCGCTGGCAGCAGCCGTAGTTGCCAACACACCAGCAGCTGCGCCCGCAGCTGCGTCAGGGGCATAGGCTCGGCGAGTCGCTGCTCGTGGCAGCCGCATGGCGCGTAGTGAGCGGTGAGTGCGGCGACACTCACCGCTATCTCTTGTGTCTTGTGTCGCTTGACTCTCAGGTGTTCGCAGGAGGGCGCGGACCGATGCGGGCGCTTCGCGTGAGGGTCCTCCCCGGCCGGTGCCGGGTCCGCGGGTGACGGCGACCGCGTGGGATGCCCTGGCACTGAACTTTTTTGACGGATTTCGTTTTTGTTTTTCGCGGAGGCGTGGTGAACGATCTGGAACTCGACGCACTTAAGGCTCACGTTGCCACTTGCCGCTTCTGTTCGGCCGCGAGCAAGCGGGTCAACGATTTTTGTCCGCTGGGCCAGCTGCTTTTTTTTGACTACGCGAAAGACCATGCTCCGGTCAGCGCGGAGGAAGTCGAAATCACCAAAGAGCAGTGCGACCGCCTCGTCGCCGAGATTACTCGCCGGCGGCAGAACTTCGGGAGGAACTGAAAATGATCGTGCGACTCGAAACCGAAGACGGGCGTCACATCGCGGAAGTCACCATCGCCGATGGTCGAATGTCCGAAGTTCTTTTGTGGCGAGACCGCGTGTTTTGTTTTGCTGGTGCGATTCTCACCGGCGGAGATCCCGCCGAGTCTCGCTACCGCGAGGCTTCCTGGACCCGCGTGGCGCTGGTCACCAGGTAAACCGATGCCAACCGTCGACGTCGGCTCCATCGCGCGCACCATGAATCTCACCGAGACGCGCGTCCAGCAGCTCGCGAATGAAGGCATGCCGCGCGCCGGCCGCGGTCAGTACGATCCCACCAAATGCATGCGGTGGTATATCCGCTATCTGCAGGCGGCGCTCGAGAAGAGGGCCGTGCCGACGACCGACGGCAGTTTCGTGAGCGAACGCGAGGAGCGCGTGCGCCTGCTCCGGGCCGACGCGGATCTCCGCGAGATGGAATTGGCGCGGGAGCGCTCGCAGGTTATCGCGCTCACCGACTACGAACGCACTCTCGCCGACCTCGTGCTCACCACGAAGGCCCGCATCATGGCGATCCCGCCGCGGCTCGCTCCCGACCTGGTGGGCGAAACTTCCCGCGTCATGATTCAGGCGAAGCTCGAAAAGGCCTGCAAGGAGTCCCTCGCGTATCTCGCGCGGGTGATCGACGATGGCGGATCCGCAGACACACCCAAGCGCTCTAATTAACCTCGCCGGCGTCCTCGCGCGCTCCTACGCGATGTACGATCCGCCGCCGGACATCACCGTCTCCGAATGGGCGGCGCGGCACCGCGTGCTCCCGAAAGGCACGACCTCGCGGCCGGGCCCGTTCAAAGCCGAGGTTTTCCAAATCGAAATGATGGACGTGATCCTCAACCCGCTCGTCCACGAAGTGGTCATCCAGAAATGCACGCAGGTCGGCTACTCCGACGCCGTGCTGAACAACATCGTCGGCTATTTCATCGACGCCGACCCGAAGCCGATCATGCTGGTGCAGCCCACCATCGACAACGCCAAGGACTACGGCAAAAAAAGAATCACGCCGATGATCGATTCCTGTCCGCCGCTCCGCGTCAAAATCAAGCCGCCGACCTCGCGCCGCGCGGGGAACACGCTCGCGCTGAAAGAATTTCCCGGCGGGTTTCTGAAACTGACCGGAGCGAACTCTGGCGCAGGCCTCCGCAGCGACCCCGTCCCCGTGGTGCTCTTTGATGAGGTCGACGGCTATCCCATCGACGTCGCCGGCGAAGGCGACCCGGTCTCGATCGGAACACGTCGCACCGACGGCTACTCGGATTTTAAGATTGTGAAAGGCTCGACGCCGGCGAAGCCCAAAGGGATCAGTCCGATCGAGCGCGACTTTCTCCGCAGCGATATGCGGCGCTTCCACGTCCCCTGTCCCTACTGCAATGCGATGCAGGTGCTCTGGTGGAGAGATCCGCTCTCGAAAGCGTACCGCCTCTTTTATTCCGTCGACACCGACGGCCAGGTCGACCCCGACAGCGTGGCGTTCGTTTGCGGCGCCTGCGCGAAGAAAATCCCGGAACGCTACAAACAGCAAATGCTTAACGCCGGCCGCTGGATTGCCGAGTTCCCGGACCGTCTCACCGTGGGGTTCCACATCAACGCGCTCTACTCGCCGTGGCGAGAAAACTGGCACGCGCTCGCGCAGGAGTGGCACGAGGCCAACAAGGAACAGAATCCCGAGAAGCTGAAAGCCTTCATCAATCTCCGGCTCGGCGAAACGTGGGAAGAACAGGGCGATGCGATCGAAGCCGTCGCGCTGAAAGGCCGGCTCGAGCCGTACGCCGCCGAAGTCCCGGACGGTGTGGGCCTGCTCACCGCCGCCGTCGACGTCCAGAACGACCGCCTCGAAGTGGTGGTGAAGGGTTGGGGCGAGAAAGAAGAATCGTGGCTCATCGCCTACCAGCAGTGCTTCGGTGATCCCGGCCAGGAGTCCGTGTGGAACGAGCTCGACTCGTTTCTGCTCTCGACGTGGGAGCACGCGTCCGGTCAGAAAGTGAAACTCGCCTGCACCATGATCGACTCCGGCGGTCTGCACACCGATTCGGTCTACCGCTTTGTGCGCGCGCGGCAAGGCCGGAAAATCTTCGCGCTCAAAGGCTCGAGCGAAGCTGGAAAGGAAATCCTCGGCAAGTTCAGCGTCAACAATCAGTACCGCGTGAAGCTGTGGCTCATCGGTACCGACACCGCGAAAGACCGCATCTTTGCGCGCTTGAAAATTCCCGCTCCCGGTCCCGGCTATATGCACCTTCCCGATTTTGCCGAGGAAGAGTACCTCGCGCAGCTCACGTCCGAGAAAGCCGTGCGGCGCTACCGCCGCGGCAAAGGCACCATCCGCGAATACATCAAGACGCGCGCCCGCAACGAAGCGCTGGACCTCGAGGTCTACGCGCTGGCGGCGCTCTACGTCCTCGGCCAGGCCGCGATCCGCAAGCTCGGCGAACTCGCCGCCGCGCTCCGCGTACCTCCTACGGAGCCTAGTGGCGGTCCACAGGGCGGCGCTGGCGGGTCATCTGGGGGGACGGGACGTGCCGGAGGCGGGTCTTCGTGGGTCCAGGGATGGCGGTAATTCTTATTTCGCAGAGGCGGCGGCCGTTCGTGTTCTCCGGCGCTTTACCGATTCCGACCGCTTCTTTCGATTCCCGGTGGTGGCAAGGAGACCGGAGAGTCTGATCGTGCGATTCGGGAGCACCGCGCGCAATTCCAGCGTACCGCCGAGCGCCTCGATGTAGTTCGAAATGCTGCTGAGCATCAAATTAGGGCGCCGCTCCAGACGCGACACCGCGACCTGCGTGGTTTTCATCTTTTTCGCCAGCTCCGTCTGCCGCACTTGAAGAGCCTCACGCAGTTCGGCCAGTTCCATCTTGGCCAGGTCCTTCATCGCGAGCTCATGAATACGGCGCTGCTGGTCCTTCGAAAATATTTCATTCTTAAACTGTGTCCAGCTTTTTCGCATTTTTCCTCTCCTCCTCGATTTCCTTGAGGTACTGCTCGTAGATTTTCTCGGCCTCCGGGATGGCTGTTTTGTACCACTTGTTGTCGGATTTCCGGCCTCCGACCAGCAGAATCCCCGTCTGATGCGGGTCAAACACAAAGAGCACCCGGTAAGGCTTTCCCGCGTGCTGAATTCTAAGTTCCTTCAGGTTCTTGATTTTCGAACCCTTGAGCGTGTCGACATGAGGTCGACCGAGAGAAGGCCCCTTTTCTTCCAGCAGGTCGACTTTCCTACCTATCGTCTCCTGCTCGGCAAGAGTGAGTCCCTCAACCCAACTTTGGAATTCGTCGGTAACTTCAATGCTCCATGCCATGCATGTAATATACCGTAGACGTTATAAACGGTCAATGGTACCAAAGGCCTAGCGTCGACGTGGAGACACAAGCCGCCAGCGGGGCAGCAGTCCGACTTCTGGAATCTCGGTACTAAAGTAACATCGCGCCATCGCACGGGCCTTAGTAAAACTAAGGGTCTGGAGGCTCCATGAAATCATCCGCAGTCATATTCCTGCTACTGGTCACCGCATCAGTGTCGGCAGCTCAGACTAGCCGTCCCACGGTCTACGTGGAGTCGAAGGATGAATTTGCTAACGATTTTTCGGCCGGTGTCATCCGTAAGAACGTGCCCGTCACCCTCACGGCGGACCGCCAGCAGGCCGGCTACGTCGCTCGTTTCACGTGGGCCACAAATGAGGGCTCGAAGACGCGTGGGATTATGACAACGCTCGCGACCGGGATCTATTTGGACGGGTCGTATGAGCGCGTCTCCATGACCATCGTCGAGCGGAAAACAAAGAATCTCATTTACAGCTACACCTGCCAGAAGGGTGGGCGCCACGTGCAATCCGTGGCCGAGTGCCTCGCGAAGCACTGGAAGGATGAACTGGGCGGAGGAAAAATCACTATGCGTGAGTTCCAACCGACGGAGCTCGCGGGAATCGAAGATGGAGCAACCGAGGCGGTGTCCGTTCGAAAAGAGCACGACGCGGTGCCTGTGCAGATAATCGAACATCCCGCCGAAGCAACGCAGGCAGCAGCTCAGCAGCCCGAGACCGGCAGCTTTCCTCAAAACACCATCGCATCGGACGTTCCCACGGAGTCGGTAGCTGACGCCGCGCGCCGAATGAAGGCGGACAAAGCGGCTCGCGCAAAGGCGGCGAACCCACAACGCTAGGGTGTACAAAAGCGAACAGAAGCGTAGTGCCGTGGCGTTGCAGAATGCGACGCATCCAAAGTAAAGTCCACTGTTCCTAATTGCGGCTCCCCGGACCTGGCGGCTCGGGGAGCCGTTCCTACGGTTGGCTTCCAAGACACTGAGTAAGGCTCATAGTGCTTTTTGTGTGGCGTCGCACTCAGTCTAAGTGTAATGCCGCCAGTCGTTCCAGACGTGATCCCCGATCACTTTCCGGCGGGGACGACGGTCAAATTCACCCGTTCGCTCGACGACTATTTGCCGTCGGATGGATGGGCGTACACCATCTACCTGAACGGTCTCACCCAGAAATTCAACAAAGCCGCCTCTGTCGTCGACAACATCTTCCAGATTGAGTTCGTTCCCTCCGACACCGCCTCTCTGAACCCCGGTCCTTTCCGCTACGCCGAACGGCTCACGAATTCTGGTACGGGTGAGGTGTACGACCTCACGGGCGACGAGCTCGTGGTGAACATCGAGCCCAACGTGGGAAGCGCCGCTGCAGGCGCATTCAACACCTGGGAGGAGCAGACTCTGGTCATCGTCGAAGCGGCGATCGCCGGCCGGCTCACTTCCGACATCCAGGCGTACCAAATCGCGGGCCGATCCGTCTCGAAGATCCCGATCGCGGAACTCCGCACGATCCGCGGTGAACTCCGCGCGGCGATCTGGCGCCAGAACAATCCCGGCCGGCTCGGTGTCGCGCACAAGGTTTCGTTTGACCTTGAGAACGAAGGCCAGGACTATCCACCGACCTGGACGGACGTCACGGGGCTCGATCGATGAGCTCGTCGAACTGGTTCCGCCGCATCACGAACTTCGTCACCGGAAAACGCGACACTACCGTTTTTCACGGTGCGATGGGCGGGCGCTTGACGATGGACTGGATAGCTTCGATCCTCTCCGCCGATCAGGAAATCAAAGGCAACATGCGGCTGCTCCGCGCTCGCGCGCGCGAACTGTCGCGGAACAATCCCGTCGCGAAGTCCTACCTCCGGCTGCTCATCGCCAACGTCCTCGGCGAAAAAGGCATCGGCTACCAGCCGCAGGTCCGCAACAACGACAAATCTTTGAACGCGGCATTTAATACGAAAATCGAGGACGCGTGGTGCGACTGGGGCAAAAAAGGAAACTGCACCGTCGACGGCAAACTCTCGTTTCGCGCGCTCACCCAGCTGGTGCTGAAGAACATCGCGGTCGATGGCGAAGTCTTCGTGCGCAAAGTGAAGGGGTTCAAAAACGCTCACGGCTTCGCAGTCCAGCTCATCGACGCTGACCAGCTCGACCATCTCTTCTCGCGCGCAGTGTCGAAGTCCGAGAACGAAATCCGCATGGGCATCGAGGTCGACGCGTGGGGACGGCCGGTTGCCTACCACATCAACGAAAAACATCCCTCCGATCTCGGAGGCTCGCTCGTCCGCACGCGGATCCCTGCGGACCAGATCATCCATCTGTACGACCCGGAGCGCGTGAACCAGACTCGCGGAATCAGTTGGTTTCATCCGTGCATGGTCGAGCTCCGCATGCTCGGCGGGTATGTTGAAGCGGAACTCGTCGCGGCGCGCACGGGCGCCGCGAAGATGGGTTTTCTGCAGTACAGCGATGCGTCGACGTTCGTCGAGCCTGACCCCGACGCGAAGTACCGTATCGAGGCGCAGCCGGGCGTGATCGAGACGCTCCCACCAGGAATGGAGTTCCAGCCGTGGAGTCCCGAGCATCCGTCCACCGCCTTTCCCACGTTCATCAAGGCGATGATCCGGTTTGTTGCCTCATCGCTCGGCGTCTCTTACAACGCGCTGGCTTGTGACCTCGAGGGGGTGAATTACTCCTCGATGCGCTCCGGCCTGCTCATCGAGCGCGACCAGTGGAAGATGCTCCAGTCCTTCATGAAGGAAAGTCTTTTGCAGCCGGTCTTCGAGGACTGGATTTCGATGGCGCTGCTCACCGGCGTTCTCAGTCTCGACTCTCGCGACCCGTCACGATTTTTAGCCGGCAAGTGGGAACCCCGCGGCTGGATGTGGGTGGATCCGCTCAAGGACGTACAAGCCGGCATTCTCGGCATCGGCGCCGGTCTCACTTCGCGCGACCAGCTCATTTCCGACCAGGGCGGCGACGTCGGCGAAGTGTTCGAGCAGCTCGCGGAGGAACAGTCGCTCGCGAAGGAGTACAAGCTCGATCTCACGATCTCGGCGAAAGCGCCAGTGGTGGACAAGGGTCCAAAGGACCAGGTCGAGGCGGACGACGAGGAAGATGGCACCGACCCGGACTCCGAAGACGAGACGGACACGAAATCCGCGGCTGCAGGGGCACGCCGCCTCATTTCACTCAGGGGGAGCAAATGAATCCGATAGCAGAACGCGAGAAGGAAAAGCTCGGAGGCACGCTCCCGATGCTGATGCGCGAGTTCGAAGTTCTCGAAATGGTCCCCGTGGCGAAGCGGGAGAAAAAGGTTTTCACTCCCGAGGAAGTGAAAGCCCGGGCCGAGCGCGAGGAGCGACGGAAAACGGCCGCCGCGAAGGGCGAGAAGCCGGACCCCGAGGACGACGAGGACGACGACGACGACGAGGAGAACTCGGCCGAAGCGGCCGGCAAACGCGACGAAGACCGTTTCGATATTTCGATCTCTTCGGAGTATCCGGTCGAGCGCTGGTTTGGCAAGGAAATCCTCGATCACTCCGCCGGCGCGGTTGACCTGTCGCGCGCCAAAAAAGGTCTCTCGTTTCTCGACTCGCACGACGCGAAATCCGTCATCGGCATCGTCGAGAACGTCAAAGTCGGCGACGACAAAAAACTTCGCGGCCAGGTCCGTTTCTCTCGGAGTGCTCCGGCGCAGCAAATCAAGACGGACATCCAGGATGGGATCCGGAGATTCATCTCCGTCGGTTACGGCGTCAGCGAATACACGCTCGACAAATCCTCGAAAGAGGAAGGCGACACGTACCGCGCGACGAAGTGGCAGCCGATGGAGGCGAGTTCGGTCGGTGTCCCCGCCGATCCGACCGTGGGTAACGACCGCAAGGCCGGGGACAGGCAGTACCCAGTTTTAGTTCGCAGTGCAAATCCGGCTTCCGAGCCGAATCTCAAGGAGGTCACCGTGGAACCAACAGCAGTCACCGTAGAACAGTCACGGACCGCCGCCGCTGAAATCATCCGGCTCGGCAAGGTCCATCAAATCGATCAGGAGCGCGTTGCGAAGGCTGTCGGCGACGGAGAATCCGTCGACGCATTCTCGCGATTCGTTCTCGACGAAGTCAGCAAGCGCGGAGCGAAGGTGCTCCCGCAACCTGGCTCCGAAGACCAGGAACGTATCGAGCTCACCGACAAGGAACAGCGCGAGTACAACATCGCTCGCGGCATCATGACGGCGATCTCGAATGACGAAGCCTCGAAGTCCGGCAGCACGAAGCGTTTCAACTCGTTCGAGACGGAAGTCTCGCAGGAAATCGAGAAGAACTGGCGCGGCAGTCAGCACGGCGGTTTGTTCGTTCCGTGGTCTCTGCGTCACGCGTGGACTCCCGACCTAAGCAAGCGTTTTGGCCAGCAAGAAGTTCAGAAGCGCGCGGGCCTCGACTCCGGCAATGCCACAGCAGGACAGACGCTGAAGTTCACCGAACCCGGCGAGTTCATCCAGTTTTTGTATAACTCGATGCGCGTGAAAGAACTCGGCGCGCGCACCATCGCGGGCCTCCGCGACAACGTCTCTTACCCGAAGCAGACGGGCCGCGCTACTGGCTCATGGGTAGGGGAAAACCCAGGCACCGACGTCGCGGACTCCGCACTGACGCTCGGCTCCATCGCCAGCTCCCCGAAGACGTACCAGTCTTCCTCGAGCTATTCCCGGCAATTGCTGGCACAAGCGGTCATCGACGTCGACACGCTCGTTCGCGAAGACCTCGCGCGCGACATGGCGCTCGCCGTGGACAGCGTGGCCATCGTGGGGGGCGGCACCAACCAGCCGACCGGCATCGCGGCAACATCCGGCGTGCAGTCCTACGTCCTCGCGGCCGACACCGGCAACGGCGGCGCGATCGCGTGGAACGACGTGATCAAGATGACGGAACTGCTCGAGGACGCCAACGTCGACACTCTCGGCGGCGGCGCATGGCTCGGAACACCCGGCGTGAAGTCCTCCATGAAGCGCACAGCGCGCCTCGGGAACACCATCGGTTTGCCGATCTGGGCCGACGACAACACCGTCGACGGCTATAAGGCGGCGAGCTCGAACCAAGTCGCGAAGAACGGAACGAAGGGCACGGGCACGAACCTCGCTACGCTCATTCGCGGAATCTTCGAGACGATGGTCATTGGCATGTGGGGCAGCGGTTTTGAACTTGTCGTCGATCCCTACCGCCTCAAAAAGCAAGGCATGATCGAGCTCACGACCTTCATGCTCACCGACGTGGTGCTGAAATTCCCCACCGCGTTTGTCGTCACAAGCGCCATCGTCACCACCTAGTTTCTTCCCGCGCACGCATTCGCGCGGCGTTTCGACCCGGCGCGTGGACGGAATCGTTTCCGTCCACCTCCGCCGGGAATTTTCGCAGTCGGAAAGCAGGCGAGGTATGTCAGATAAAACGCACAAGAAATTGAAGCTCACGCGGTCGCTGATTCTAAATCGCGACCACGCCGAGGCCGGCTCCATTCACCATGTTCCGAACGCGCTCGCGCAACGGCTCATCGGCGAAGGTTCCGCCGTACAAGATGGCGAGGAACAAGACGACGCTCCCACCACGGTGAACCGTATGGAGTCGCCGTCGAATCGCGATCCGGAAACGAAGCAGCTCGCTCCGGCGCCGCCGAAAGTCAAAAGATAAATGCCCGCACCGTCCACGGCTCCGGCGTTCGGTGATTCCGATATCCCCGCTTTGATGGCGGACATGGGTATCGCGATCAACGTCGGAGGCGTGGCCGGGATAGGTTTGCTCGACGAGGCGGATGAGATTCTCGTGCAGGACCAGACGCGCGGCGCGGTCATCGTCACGATGACTACACTCACCGTTCGCACCTCGGATTTTCCATCCGCGGCCGTCGATGCAGCCGTAGTCATCGGCACAAATAATTTCACCGTTCGCGAGCGGCTTCGCCAGGGCGACGGCGGTCTCACGAAACTTGTCTTGGGTTCCGGGCCCGTGGTACCTCCCGGCGGTCCAGGGCCTCAGAACATCCTCGACGGCGGCACGTTCTAAATGGCGCTCCCCTACATCATTCTGCTCCGCCGCGGCCTGAAGGCGAATCTGCCGGCCAGTGCTCCGGACGGCGAGGCCTTCCTCACCACGGACACGCACGAACTGTTCGTCGGAACTGGCACGGGCATGCAGCCGATCGCGAGCGAAACCGGAAATGCCACGGCCATCAACGGCATCGCGGTTCTCGACCAGGTTCCCGATGAAGGACAAATCTTAATTTTCGACGGCGCCACTGGAAAGTACGTCCCCGGCGATCCGATTGTCAGCGGACCGGATGCGCCTGGTGTTCCTCCCACGCGGCCGCCGGTGCAAGTCGGCATTTTCGACGGCACGAATGTTCAGCGGCTGAAGGGCAACACCGACGGCACGGCCATCGTCAGCGTCGGGAACTTTCCCACGACGCAACCCGTCAGCGCTACGGCTCTCCCACTTCCCGCCGGCGCAGCCACAGATTCGACGCTCGGCGCGGTGGGCATGGTGGTCTCGGCGTTAACGAAGCCGACGGACACGCAGCTCGTCAGTGCAGCAGCTCTCCCCCTCCCTGCAGGCGCAGCGACGGCCACGAACCAGGCGACGGGAAACAGTTCCGTCGCGTCGATCGATTCGAAGACGCCGGCGTTAGCCGGCGGCAAGGTTCCGGTCGACGGTTCCGGCGTCACGCAACCCGTCAGCGCGGCTTCGCTGCCACTTCCAGCCGGCGCCGCGACGAGCGCGAATCAGGCGGCTCTAGTTTCGGGACGTGTTCCCGTGGATCCCTCGGGCGTGACGTCGCCGATCAGCGCAGCGGCTTTGCCTCTTCCTTCCGGCGCGGCAACGGCAACGAACCAGGCGACGGGAAACAGTTCCGTCGCGTCCATCGATTCGAAGACGCCAGCGTTAGCCGGCGGCAAGGTTCCGGTCGACGGCTCCGGCGTCACACAACCTGTCAGCGCCGCTTCGCTTCCGCTTCCTGCCGGTGCGGCAACTTCAGCAAACCAAGCTGCGCTCGTTTCTGGCCGGGTTCCCGTAGATCCGTCCGGCGTCACGTCGCCGATTAGCGCGGCGGCTTTGCCTCTTCCGTCGGGCGCAGCAACGGCGACGAACCAGGCGACGGGAAACAGTTCCGTCGCGTCCATCGACACGAAGACGCCAGCGTTAGCCGGCGGCAAGGTTCCAGTCGACGGCTCCGGCGTCACACAACCCGTCAGCGCGGCTTCTCTACCTCTTCCCGCCGGCGCATCGACATCGGCGAAACAGCCAGCTCTCGGCACCGCGGGCGCGGCATCCGCGGACGTCCTCACGATCCAGGGCGCCGCTTCCATGACGGCGGTCAAGGTCGACGGCAGCGCGGTCACACAACCTGTCAGCGCAGCAGCGCTTCCGCTTCCTGCCGGCGCGGCAACTTCAGCAAACCAAGCCGCGCTCGTCTCTGGCCGGGTTCCCGTGGACCCCTCGGGCGTGACGTCGCCGATCAGCGCGGCGGCTTTGCCTCTTCCTTCCGGCGCGGCTCAGGACGGTACGGACGCTACGGGCGTTGCGCAAGCAACGGGCGCCGTCGGCATTCGCGGCTGGCTCTCGGGAATTTATAACGTCCTGAAAAACAGCGCGATCAACGTCACGCAGACGACGGCGGCAAATCTCGCAGCACTCGCCAGTCAGGGAACGGCCGCGGCGCTCACCGCTGGCTGGCCGGTCCTCGCAGGTCAAACGGCGGAATCCACCGCAGCGTGGACAAGCGCCACGGCGCTCAACACGTCGCTTCAGCTGAATTGCGCCGGGTATTCGACCGTGGTTGTCACGCTGAACATCGGCTCTACGATGACCGGTGGTGTTCTCACCTTTGAAGTGTCGGACACGACGGCCTTCACGAATGCCTACGCCGCGACCGCGATGCCGTTCAACCCGACGAACGCGGCGACGACTCAGGCACAGATTGTGACGGCATTTGCTCTCAACGGTACACAGAGTAACAACGTCTCGTTTTTCATTCCTGTGGCCGGGTTCGCAGCGGTGCGCGTCCGTTTGAGCACTCAGGTTTCTGGAACCGGGACCGTCAACGTGGGGCTCGCGGCATCGAGTGCATCGGTCACCCCTCTCGTGGCGATGGTTCGTTCTTCCATCAACGCGAACAGCTCCGGGGATAACCTCACTTCGAATTCTAATTTTCCCTCGGCGAGCTCTCCTGTCGCGTTTCCGTTGCTGGTCGCCAGCCAGCTTTACGGCGGCGCGTTCAGCGGCACAGCCGACACGGTGCGCCAGGGGTGGTCAAAGGCGCGCACGCCCACGGTTTTCAAAACCGTACAGGCCACTGCAAGCGGAAGCACCGCGGTGTGGACTCCCGGCAGCGGAAACAAATTCCGCATTCTCAAATTCCGCGTGCAGGTTACCGCGAACGCGGCCATGAGCTCGGGTGGAGTGCTCACCATTTCGTTGCTCGATAGCAGCAGCTCCATGAATCTCTCGACTGATGTTTTCGTTCCCGCATCGGCAGGCGCGGCGATGGGCGGCTACGACTCCGGATGGATGGATCTCGGTTCTTTTGGCGTGCTTTCGAGCACGGCCAATAACGCTCTGAACGCCAGCCTGTCGGCCGCGCTCACGAGCGGTAACGTGCGTGTGCTTGTCGCGGGAGTGGAGGAATAGCCATGGCGGGGATCATCACACTTTCCAGTCCGGCGGTTTTCACCGTCACGTCGGTCCAGGTTGTTTTCGGCGTTTCGATCACCTGGACTCTGACCGACGCCAACGGCCGTTCCATCATCGTGACCGTCGACCTGGTCGCCAACACATTCACATCGCCGTTTGCGAGCGGGCCGCTGAACTCAGCGCAGCTCGCGACTCTCGCGGCGGCGATTCCGGCGTGGCTCGCGAATTCCGGCACGATGCTGGCCGGCACGGCTATTCCGGGCACAGCTTCTTGAAGGAGTTTTAAGTGTCTTCGATCCGCGAACAAATCATGGTCGCTCTCGTGGCGGCTCTCGACACCGGCGGTCCTTCGGGACTCACCGTTCACCGGGAACGCACCCGCGCGATCGAGGTCGATTCGCTTCCCGCGATCATGATCTACGCGGATGACGACGTTCCGAAGACTCTCGGCCAGCAGGTGTATGCCGCTCCTCTCACCGAGCGGCAGTTCTCGCTGGCACTCGAATGCCGGGCGCAGGGTTCGACCAGCGTTTCGCCGGACGAGGCGCTCGATCCCGTGCTCGTGTTTGCGGCGCAGACGGTACTCGCGAACGAACAGTTCGGCGGTCTCGCGAGCGGCGTGGAAGAAGGGCGGACAGTGTGGAGTTCCCGCGAGGGCGACGCTCCGATTGCTACGGCCAAGCTGAATTTTACGATCAGGTACCGGACGAGCAGGCTCGATCCGACTTCGAAGTCTTAGGAGGAAACAACTATGAGCATCATTTATCCCGTCCCACACATTCCGATGCTCGGCAAAGGGTCCATCCTGCTCGATCGTTTCGATCCGACCAGCGGACTCCCCACCGGGCTGCAGCATCTTGGCAACTGTACAAAGTTCGAGCTCGACCTGAAGGACGACATTGCCGAGCTCTACCAGTCGATTAACAAGAACGTGACGCTGATCGCGACTGCCGTGAAAAAACGCCAGCCGAAGATCAGCATCACCGGCACCGACTTTTCCTCGGTCCACATTGCCATCGCGCAAATGTCGGCCGGGAAAACCTCGGTCGCAACTGCGGCCGCGACGTTCACGGCTGAGGCGCTCATCAGCGCGGCGCAGGCTCCCAACGCCATCGGGCGCTATTTCCGGCTCCTGAACCGCAACGTCGACAACGTCACCACGCCGCCGGTGCTCACTTCCAACTCCGCCATGCTCACCGTCGGCACCGACTACATCGTCGCCGACCCGATCCAGGGCCTCATCTACATTCCCGCGGGTTCGACGATCTCGACGCACGCGGTAACCGCAACCTACAACACGCTCGTCGGCAGCAACGATCACGTCGCCGGCGCAACGGTTCCCTTCGTTCAGGGCCACATCTTGTTCGTTCCGGATCCCGTCGACGGCCAGAAAATCGGCTGCGATATCTGGCGCGTGAACCTCAACCCCAACGGCAATCTCGGACTCATCGCCGACGACTACGGCAACTGGTCCCTCGACGGCAACATTCTGGACGACACCGCGAACCATCCGACGGCGCCGTTCTACGACTACACGTTCTTCTAGAGCGATGGGGGATCGGCGCGGTTTCTTTCCGGGCCGTTCAAGGGTAATCGCTTTAGGACCGTTTGCGGGGAGCCGAGAGAAAACGGCTTCCCCCGCAAACGATTTTTTGAGAATTGAACGGGCGGCACTCCCGTCCCGGAGGATGAATGACTGAAACCATCACGCTCGACGGCAGGAAGTTCTTAGGAATCACGCAAGCTCTCACCGCAAGCCAGGACGACTACATCCTCGCGCATCTCCGGCGCGCCGGCGCTATCGATGTGCTCGGTGACGCCGACGGCGTCAAGCGCACGCAGGAAGACCGGGCGGAAGAATTGCTGACGCGCATTCTGCTCTCGGGCCGCACGCACCACATCCTGGCCGGCTGTCTCACCGAGGAAGGCAAACTCTGGAATCGGGCGGACGCCGAGGCAAACGCGGCGCGCTTCGCGGGGATCAGCCACGTCGAAGAGAAAACAATGATGCGGAAATTCATTGTGGCCTTTGTGATCCATTTTTTTTCGTTAGGGGCACCATCGTCGGAGACTTCCCAGAAATCTTCGAGCCCGACCGCAAAGGTCCCCCGTACAAAGAGCGCGGCGGGCGGGATCTCGGAGACTTCGCGCCGCTGATTCGCGAGGTCGCGAAACACGACCTTGACCGGATTTGGATGGTGATGGACTGGCCGCTTCGCGATTTACTGCTCGCATACGTGGAGTGCATGCGCGTTTCGGCGAGACGGAGCTACGAAATCGAGCTCCTGGTATGGAGCGCACTCGCTCCGCACCAGCGCAGGAAGATCGACCCTCCGACGCTGCCGAGGGTTCTGAAAGGGTAGACGATGGCTGACGCTGCTCCCGAAATCAAAGTCAAACTCACCGCCGAGGACACGGGTGTCGCCGCTGCCATCAAGGAACTCGGCGCGCAACTCAAAACCCTAAAAAAGCAGGAAGACGAAACGGCGCAGTCCGCCCGCAACATGGGCGAGGGCCACAAGGTTGCCGCCGCCGAAATGCATGAGGCACGCGGAGCCGCGAAGCTCCTAAGCGAAGAACTCGGCATCGGACTGAACCGGCATCTCGCCGGCGTGCTCGCGAGTTCGGAGGCGCTCGGTCCGCTTTTGAGCGCAGCGTTCCCGATCGCGGCAGCTATCGGTTTTTTTGAAGTGATCAAACAAGGCGCCGAAAAATTCTCAGAGCTGATCGCCGACACGTTCATTTTCACGGAAGAGATGAAGGAGGCCTATAAGCACCAAGTCGAGGTCAACACGGAAATCGACAAGAGCGTGAAGCACACCAAAACGCTCAAGGACGACTTCGAACTCATCGGCCTGACGGGAGTGCAGAAGGACATCGTTCTGCTCCGGCGCTTGAGCGATCAAATCTCAGCGACGCAGGAGGAGTACACCGATCTCCGGAACAAGATGTTCATCCACAAATACGACACCGGGGACACGGAGTCTCCGGAGTACCAGAAGGAGGAAGCCGATGCCGGAGCGGCACACGCGAAGCTCGACGAGCTAAATCAGGAGAGTTTCAATCTCGAGAAAGACCTCCTAATCGAAGACCAGAAAGAGAAGGACGCCGCGGCTGCCAAAACGGTAGCGCTCGCGATCAAGGAGCAGGAACGGCAAGAGGCCGCGTTCCACAAACAGACCAGTGCGCTCGAAAAATCCCTTCAGGACGACCTGGCACTCTACAAAGAGAGCGAGAAGCAGCGCGAACAAACGGATAAAGGCTTCTACGACCGGGGGCTCCTTTCGCTCGATGCCTACTTCGCGCAACGACGGAAGGATCTCGACTCGGAAAAGGCGAAGGAACTCGCGCTAATCCAGGCGCAGATTGACGCGGCTCAAAAAGAGGCGGATGCCGCCGGAGACGACGCTCGGAAAGACAAAGTTAAGTCCCAACAGTCCGGGGGCGCGACCACCGAGCTAGGCGGGCAGTGGGATGCCGCGGCGCAGCGGAACTTTTTGCTCCAGCAGGAAATGATCGAAAAAATCACAGACCTTAAGAGCAAACAGCAACTCACCGAGCTGGAATTCCAAACGAAGGTCGACGCGCTCGAGACCGAGCAGTTCAAGGAGACCGAGGAGAACCAGCAGAAAATCGACGCGTTCGATAAGAAGCGAGCGCAGTCGGAGGGCCAAAGACTCGCGGCGGTCAAAGCCGAACTGGACACGGAGACGAAGCAATACCAGCTCGCGCTTCTGAAGCAAGGAACGGATTCTCCGGCGCAAATCGATGCGAAGGTCGCAGGGTTCAGAAAGCAAATTGAGGCGCAAGCCGAATTCGAACAAGCGGAGCGTAAGACGCAGGAGGACATTCTCGCGTTCGAAACGAAGAAGCGCGGCATCGAGCTCGAACTTAAGAACGGGCTGATCACCCGGCAGGAAGCCGAAAAACAAATCAACGCACTCATTCGCGCGCGCCTTCCTCTGCTCCAGCAGGACGCCGCGGCGGAAGCGACGGCGGCCGCCAGCACCAACGACCAGGCAAATATCGCCAAATCGCAAGAGGCGGCGCAGAACATCACAAATCTGAGCGAGTCCACCAACGCGCTCCAGAAGCAGTTGAGCGGCGAACTCACGAACGACTTCGAGTCGTTCTTTTCCAACATCACCAAAGGGACCGAGAGCGTCGGGAACGCGTTCCGGTCTCTGGCGGCATCGATCTTCCAGTCGTTTGCAAAGCTCGCGGAGCAACAGATTTTCAAGCAACTATTCGGCGACCCGAAAGACGGCGGCGGCGGTGGCGGCGGAATCCTTTCCGGAGGACTGAATAAGCTGACGTCCGTACTCACGGGCGGGAAAGGGCAGGCCTCGGCTTCGCCGCAACTCTCGGCAGCGGCGACGCAGCTTCAGACCGCGGGGGCGTCGCTGCAGTCCGCGGCCAGCGCGCTACAAGCAAGCGCTGGCGCCAGCGGCGGCGGAGGGTTGGGGGACGCCGGCGGAGGCGATGACGGAGACAGCAGCGGCGCTGGTGGAATTTTCGGAACGTTATTGTCAATGTTGCCCGCGGCGGAAGGCGGATTGATCAGCGGTCCTGGCGGACCGAAATCCGATTCAATTCCGGCGCGTCTCTCGGACGGCGAGTATGTGGTGAAGGCGGACGCCGTCTCGGCGTTCGGCGTGCACAACCTCGAGGCCATCAATCGCGGCTTAAAAATTCCGTCGCTCTCGCACCTCGCGCTCCCGAAGTTCGCCGACGGCGGGCTCGTGGGCACAGCGGGAATGAGCAGCGGCGGCGACTCGAACATCAATCTCGGTATCGGCCTCGACGAGGGTTTGATTCTGAAGCACCTCTCGAGCAAGGCCGCGGGAAACATCGTCCTGCAGCACCTCACGAACAATCCGAAGGCCGCAGCGAAGGCGCTTTCGAGGAGCACATAGATGAGCGTGAAAATTGGCACCGCGACCGACTACGGCGACTTGCTGAATGTCCTCGACACGTTTCTCACGTCGACGGGGATGGCGCTCACGCCGGCGTTCTCGGGTGCGGGGAATGGCACCATCGCTGCGCTCGGCGGCTCCGCCGGCGTCGCCGAGACCATCACCGTGACGTTCACCAGTGCGACGGCTTTCGGCGTGGTGGGCTCCGTCTCGGGTTCGCTCGGCACGGGAACGGTGGGAAGGGCGTTCGTGTCGGCGAAGGCGAATCTCACCATCACCGCCGGCGGGACGGCGTTCGGCTCCGGCGATGTTTTCACATTCGCGGTAACGCCGCCGTGGACGTCACTCCGTCGCGTAAGCGGTTCGGAGATGATCTGGCAGGGTCCGGGGAACGGAGGCCTCGACGAGATCATTGTGGGGGCGAAAACGTTCAACGACGTAGGCACCGACTACTACAACTGGAGGCTCGGCGGGTTCACGGCGTACAACGCGGGATCCGCTTTCAATCAGCAGCCGGGGTATCTCGGCGGCGCTTCGCAGGCGCAACCGTCTCCCGTGCTGACGCTCTGGGACTCTTCGATTCCCTACTGGATCATCGCGAACGGCCGGCGCGTGATCGTGATCGCGAAAGTCTCAACGATCTATGTCACGGCCTACCTCGGGTTTCTGTCCTCGTACATGGCGCCGGGCGCTTTCCCTTACCCGCTCATCGTCGGCGGGAATCTCGCTTTTGAGACCGAGCCGGGGACGACGGGTTCTAACTGGCGGTGGAGCTACACAGGAAACGAGATGCGGAATTTCGCACTCCCGTTTGCCGCGGGGATGAGTTTCGACTATCAGAGTTCGCTGCAACTCCGCAAGCCGGACGGCTCCTGGCGCGGGTTCGATCTCTCGAATGCCGAGCAGAGTTTCGGCCAGGTGTGGCCGGCGGCATACGTCGACCAGAGCACCGCCTATGACTGGCGTCCCAATCTCGACGGCGGATACCCGTTGCTTCCCGTGGTTCTCTTCGATCACACCCCGAACATCTACGGCGAACTCGAGGGAGTCTTTGCAACGACCGGCTTCGCGCAGGGAGCCGAGAACACCATCACCATCAATGGGATTTCGCACCTCGTGGTGCAGAACGTTTTTCGCAACACGAAGGCCGATTTTGTCGCGGTACGACTGAGCTAGGAGAGCCATGCAATATCAAAACGGGAGCGCGACGTCCTCGACCGACCTGGTGCAGCAGCTCGCGGCCTGGCTGGTGGGGCTCGGCTGGACCGAGGACCGGAGCGCCGTGGAGGGCGCGGGCTGGACGGCATCGCTGCACAATCACGCGAACTACGTACACTTGCGCGCAGTCGAGAACGAATCCGGACAACCGTGGCACGCGAATCTCGGAAGCGCGCACTACGGCGTTCACATGTACACGGGGACCGGTTTCAATTCCGGCCAGCCATTCAACAATCAGGCGGGAGCTCCGGTCTCGACGTCGACGTATCCGATCGGCGTCGGAATGCAACTCTCGGCGGGTCCTTTTGCGAACTACTATTTTTTCGCGGACTCGACGGCCGACAACATCGTAGTGGTGGTCGAGAAGACTTCCGGTTTTTTCGTGTATCTCGGATGGGGCCTCTCGATTCAGAAGGCCGGCGCGTTCACCGGCGGTGCTTATTTTTTCGGCTCCACCTCGGGCTACTACACGAGCGCCGTCTCCGCCTATGCCAACACTCCCGGACTGACGATCACCTCGGATCCACCGTTCGTAAATGTCGACGGCTTGGGCGGCGGCTCGGGGTTCGTTCGAGCCGATGTGGATTCCTGGACCGGAAAGTGGGTTGGCATCTATAACGCGACGACCGGGGCCGACCAGGGTTTCACCGGAAAGCAAGGCGACAGTTCGGTGCGCGGCAGCATTTCGACGATGAAGACAAATTTTCCGACGTACGCGCAGCTCGCCGGAAACTACAACTTTCAGAACGAGCAGGTCAGCGCGCAGGACGGCCGCGCGAATCTTCTCCCGCCGCTCCTCTGGGTGCTTCGCGACGGCACCACGACGGGGTTTTCGCTGCTCGGGTCACCGCCATTTGTTTTCGTTTCGAACGCCGTCGGCAACGGGTTTTCGAGCGGCGACGAATACGTTCTCGGCGCGACGACGTACAAGCTCTTTCCCGGTTTCGCAGTCGTGAAGCAATAGAGGGGCGATGACGGATTTTGCTGGAATCATGATCGGCTTTCCGGGTCGGCTGGACCCGACGAATCGTTCGTCGAACATCGCCGCGGGTGTGTTCGCCGCGTCGCTTGTTCCGGGACTGGGCACTCTCCCGCTCTCCGGCAACGCCGGCGGCGGCGCGCCGGCTGTCGCGATCGCTCACCGCAGCGTCTCCGGAGAGCGCGTCGAGACGTTCGGCGGCCAGCTTTTCGGGAAGGTGATCATCATTCCGGGGACCAAGGCGCTCGGGTTCGTTTTGACGGCGACACAGTTTTCCGTCGAGGTGTGGAACTCTTTCCGCGACGCCAACCAGACGCTCGAGTCCATCGCCATCACCGGCACGGGAGGCTTGACGCTGGCCGACCCGTACGGAGAACCGCTCCTTTTTGCCGCGCTCGATTCCTACATCTACCAGGCGACGGTGCCAAGCGCGGGGCCACCGCAAATCGGCCAGCTCATCGCGTTCACCTTTCTCAGCGGGATTCCCGGCGCAGACCTCAGCGTCACCGGCTCGCGCATAACGCTGTTCTCGGTGGCGCCCGAATGGGGCGAAGGGATGGAGGAGACTCTCGAGTATTTGACGGACGTGCTTCGCGCCTATTCCGACAACGAGCAGCGGCGCGGCTTGCGCCAGCTCCCGCGGCGCGCGATGCGCTACCGCGCGCTGACGCTCAACGCGCGGGATGCCGCCGGAATGGAATCGCTTATATGGGGATGGCAAAACCAGCCCTATGGCGTCCCGTGGTGGCCGGACGCGCAGCCGCTCACCGCGGACGTTGCGGCCGGCACGTTTGTCATTCCGGTCGAGACGGCGGACCGGCAGTTCGCGGCGGGCGGTCTGCTCGCGATCTGGACGAGTGAGTTCACCTTCGAGGCGCTGGCCATCGATAACGTCGACGCGGATTCCGTGACCTGTTCTTCACCGACGCAGTACGCATGGCCGGCCGGGGCAGGCACTCGCGTGATTCCGATTTTTCTGTGCCGGCTGCCGGCCGCGGTCGACGTCTCACGGTTTAGCAGCGAAATCGATCAAGTGGACTTGAACTTTATCGGCGAGGCCTCGCAGCCGGCGCCGGCGCCGACGACTTCACCGACGCAGTTCAAAGGGTTCGACGTTTTGGAAATTTCCCCGAACTGGGAGAAGGCTCCGCTGAAACGCAGCTACAAACGATCGATGATCACCATCGACCCGACCATCGGACCGATCGAGGTCATCGACAAGGGCGGCACGGCACTCGTCGGCCAGGAGTTCCCTTACTGGCTCGACACCCATCCGAACGTGACGCAATTCCGCGCGTTCGTGGGACGGCGTTTCGGCCGGCTTAATCCGTTTTGGATCCCGACCTGGGACCAGGACCTGGTGCTCTTTCAGGATGTGCTCTCGACGGACACGGGAATCCGCATCCAGTCGGAATTCTATTCGCGGTTTTTCTTTCCTTCCGCGGCGAGGCGTTTCCTCGCGTTCATCCCGGTTGACGGCTCCGGCAACGTGTACGCGCAGGTAACAGCGGCTTCCGACAACGGCGACGGCACCGAAAGCCTGACGCTCGCAGCACCGGCCGGGAAGAATTTCGCAGCCGCCACGACGATGGTTTCGTTTTTGACGTTCGCACGGCTCGCCGAAGACCGCGTCTCGATCAAGTGGGACAGCTCAGAACACGCGGAGTCGATCCTCTCGCTCGTGGAACTCCCGAGGGAACTGCCATGAGTTTCGACGTCATAGAAACATCCGGCTTCGGCGCGGAACCGTACGAACTCTATTTGTTCCAGGGCACGGGAATCTCGTTCGCTTTGACGAGCGCCGATGTCGCCATCACCTACCTGAGCCAGAACTATGTCCCGTCGACGATCACGCGGACGGAATCCGAGCAGTCCAACGAAGTCGTTTCCGGCCAGCTGAAGGTTTACATTCCGAAGGATCACGCGCTGGCGCAGCTGCTCCTCCCCTACCTGCCGGCGTCGCCGATCGCCATCACCATTTTCGGCTCGCACTACTCGGACTCCGAGACCGTGGTGCTTTTCACCGGAACGGTTGCGTCCGCGCGGTTCACGGACCGGTGCGAGCTCACCTGCAACTCCGCGCAGTACTTGCTCCAGCGGAAAATCCCGCAGCAACTCTATCAGGCGCCGTGCTCGCACATTTTCGGCGACGCGGGGTGCAGCGCGAATCTCGGCGACCACACGTATGCCGGCGTGGTGACGGCGATCGACTCGACCGGAACGGTGCTCACGGTCCCGGCGTTCGCATCTCTTCCGGACACGCTCAAAGCCGGCTACCTGCAGCATGGGAACGATTTCCGGATGGTTGTGGCGCACGCGGGCGCCACGGTGACGCTCATCTCGCCGATCTCGGGACTGGCGGACGGCGCGGCCGTCAGCGGCACCGCGGGATGCGCTTTGGATTTTTCGACGTGCGCGCATTACGGACGCACGATCAGTTTTCTCGGGTTCGATCTGATTCCCACGGTCAACCCGTTTGACGGCAGCGCGAGCGTCGGTTAGCTCGATAAAGGTGAGGTGACGTCTTCTTCTGGCTACTACTTTTGCTGTTCGTCGCGACAACCGTAGTAGGCGTTCTGCTCGCTCCGCATCCCCGCGGGCCGCAGCCATCGGCGCTCGGGGATTTCTCCGTTCCGACGGCCGAGGAAGGCCGCGCGATCCCGGTGGTCTTCGGGACCTGCATGATCAAGGGCGGGAACACGGTTTGGTGGGGCGATTTGAAGAGCGTCGCGGTGAAGACCGGTGGCGGCATCCTCGAGCTATTCCGCACCCAGGTGAGCGGGTTCAAGTATTACCTCGGCTGCCAATTCATGCTTTGCCACGGTCCGGTCGACGCGCTGGTCGAGATTCAGGCGGATGTAAAGAACATCCCGAACACCACGGCGGTCATCGACAACGGCGACGGCAGCGAGAACTACATCGAAGTCACGGCCAACGGACCGAATCTTTTCGGCGGCACGGGTCCGGGCGGCGGCGGCGGGATCTCCGGAATCATCAACTTCTACCGCGGCCTCCAGACGCAGCAGCCGGACGACTACCTCAGCGCGAAGCAGGGGCGCATCGTAGCGGACCAGTCCGGAATCGGCGACGACTTCCACGGCGTGGGAAACGGCACGATCACTTCCCTCTCGGCCGGCAGCCGCTCGCTCGATGAAACCTTCACGATCACCGCCGCCGGCATTGACGGAAACGCGACGCACTCGACCTACGGAAAAATGCGCTTCACCGTGATCGGTACCGTCTCGGGCGCCCTGGTGAACACCACGTACAACTCCGACGGCTCGAACGCGTGCTGGGCGGACCAGGCCTTTTCCTGCTCGCGGATCAATCTCACGATCGCGACGGGCGCGACGCAGTTCGCAAACGGCGATTACTTCACCATCGTCACCGCACACGCGACCGTCGCGTCGGCCTATCGCGGAAAGTGTTTCGCCGTTTTCAAGCAGCTGTATGTCGGAACGTCGAACTACCTGAAGCCGCTTGCGTTCGTTGTGCGGCGCTGTCCGGATCCGCTCGCGCAGGGCGCCGGCGTCGCGAACATCGCGGGCGACGCGAACCCCGCGCTCGCGATCTATGAATGCCTCACGAGTGTCGACTACGGCCTCGGGATCCCTGCGATCCGAATGAACGCGTCGAGTTTTGAAGCCGCGGCGGTGACTCTCGCGACCGAAGGTCTCGGGATCTCGATGATGTTCGACACCCAGGCGAGCGCCGACCAGCTCATCGGCGAAGTGCTCCGCCATTGCGATGGCTTGCTGTATACGGACCCGGCGACCGGGCTCTGGACGATCGTGCTCGCGCGCGGCGGCTACGATCCGACAACGCTCCCCGTGCTCACCGTCGATAGCGTTATCGCGACGCCGGATTTCTCCCGCGGCTCGTGGGAAGAGACGACCAATCTCATCAACATCCGGTATACATCGCGCGGGGCGAATTTCGACGACCGCACCATCCGGGCCTACGATGCCGCGAACTTCGCCGTCACGGGCGAGGTGCGGCCGCAGACCATCGACTTCAAAGGACTGAGTTCAGAAGCCGCGGCGGGCCTCGTGGCCATTCGCGTTTTGAAAACGTTCACGTATCCGCTTGGGAAGATCAAGCTGGTAGCGAACCGCACCGCCTGGCAGTTCCGTCCTGGAGGACTCTTTCGCTTTACATGGGTTCCGCTTGGCGTGGTGGACCAGGTGTTTCGCATCACGCGCATCGCCTACGGCGAACTCACCGACGGAAAAATCTCGATCGACGCGGTCGAAGACATTTTCGGAATCAACAGCGCGGCGTTTGTCGCGCCGCCGGCGTCGGGATGGGTGAACCCCCTAGGCGGCGCGACGCCGTGTTCGGCCGAGCAGCTCGTCGAGCTCCCCTACTGGATCCAGCAGAGCGAGGCGCTCGCGGCCGGCATCTACGCGATGGCAATGGCGGGGCGCGATCCGGCGGTCAACGAGAAGTCTTTCGAGATATGGCTCAACCCCGGTAGCGGCTTTGCGGACTCCGGGCTGGCCTCGAGTTTCTGTCCCGTGGGCACGCTCAACGCTGCTTATCCCGCGAGTGTTCCGGCTTTCGATTCGACAGGCTTTGTTTTGGCTGCGACGGGGGGCGCCGACCTCGACGACCTCGCACCGGCGTCCGCTATCGATTTCGCGAACGGCGTCAATCTCTGCATGGTCGACGCCGAGATCATGGCCTGGACGACGCCGACCGAGAATGCCGACGGCACTTATTCGATCGCCGGCGTCGCGCGCGGCTTGCTCGACACGGTACCGGCCGATCATGCAATGGGCGCGCAGGTGTTTTTCTTTTCCCATGGGGCGAACGTGACGCAGGCGACGCCGTATCCGTCGGACCTCACGGTGACGGCGCGCTTCACTCCGAACTCCGCCATCGACCAGCTCGCGGTGTCCTCGGCGTCCGATGTGACGCTCACGACGCGTTCGCGGAGCGCGCGGCCGTACCCTCCCGGAAACATCAGCGTCAACGGGCAGGCGTACGGCGTTCGGCCGGCGATGACTCTCGGCGATCTCACGGTCACTTGGAAATCGCGGAACCGGCTCACGCAAGTTCTCACGGTCCAGCAGGACGCCGGCGACGTCACGGGCGAGGACGGCCAGTTCTTCACCGTTCAGAAAAAAATCGCCGGGACGGCCGTCGGAGCTCCGATCAACGTCGGGGCGGACGAAACGTTCACCTACACGGCGGCCGCGCGCGGCGCGGACGATCCCGACTTCACGAAGCTCACGACACTGGAGATCTCCTCGAACGTCGGAGCGCTGGCCAGCTATTTTCCGCAGGTGGTCTCGACGACGATGTTTGGAACGGCCACGACGCTCCCATCGCCGGGACGCTATGAATTTCCCGCAGTCTCGGTCGGAGGCCTTTACCTGTGAGTTGCTCATTCGTTCAATCCAAGAGTGCGCACTCGGCATCCGGCGCGTCGGTCTCGGCGACCTTCGTTTCGAACATCGCGGCCGGCAACGGTCTGCTCGCCGCGGTGACCTGGATAGACCCGAATGAAAACGGCGCGGCGTATCCCACGATCACGGTCGCGGACACGAGTCACGGCGCTTGGGTGCCGAAGACATCCAACGGCGTGACGCTCGGCGGCGACATTTTCACGCAGGTATTCTTCATTCCGTATTCGAAGGTGGGGCCGAACGGCGCGGTGGTAGCAGAGGCGACGGCTCCTGGTCTCATGTTTATTTCGATCCACGAAGTCGCGCCGGATGCCGGAGAGATTTTCCAGTTCGACGCGTCGGGCATCAACGCGGGCATTGGATGGGCCTCGCAGTTTTCTTTCCCGCTCGGCACGCTCGTCGAGACGATCCCGAATCCCGCTTTCAATGACGACGGTTATTCGCTGCTCGTGTTCTCGACGCGCAGCGGGAACATCAACCCGACCGTCGCCGGGATGACCGCGCGGGAGTACGAGGCCAACACCACGCCGGTTGGGTCCATCGGCGTTCTCGGCTCGCAGGCAACGTTCGACGAAGTCGCGAATTTCTTCGGCGGTCCGATCGAAGCAAATCCGGTCTGGAGTTATCCGTCCTCGATCGTGAACGCCGTTTTGATCAACATCGCGTCGACTCCGGCGGTCGCTTCGCCGCCGACGAGCGACCACGCCACGGGAGAGTTCAGCTCGCACCAGACCGTCACGCTCCTGCAGGCGCAGGGTCTCGAAATTCACTACACGCTCGACGGCACGACGCCGACGGGAAGTTCGACGTTGTATTCCGGGCCGGTCAGCATCGCCACGCCGACGACGATTAAGGCGATTGCCGTCCAAGGCTCGACCGCCGGATGGCCAGGGGGATTCTGGGCCGACAGCACGGTCGCCTCGTGGACACTCGATATATTCACCGGCGTCTGTCTCAACCCGATGAACATCATCGACGGCAACGACACCACATTCGCAACGCTCACCAGCTCCGGCGCGGCCGGGGATATCGTCGCCGCAAAAGCCAACATGATGAACGGGACGACCGGCGGCACGGGACACCTCTACGTCAATTTTGAGGTGACGCAAAACGATCTTGTGGCTCCATCGCAGACGCTCCCGGCGTGGAAGGTGAGCGCGTTTATCGGCGGGATGGAGACGGTGCTGGCATCGGCGGCGCCAGGCGCCGGAACCGTCGCGAGAAACACGGTTTCCCAGGCTGTCTCCGCCGGCGTCTCGGCGCCGACGCTCGCAGCAAAGATTTCGGCGATTTGCCAGATTGCGGGAAGCACAGGAGGCGTGGCGCTGAAAGTGTACGCGGCTTATTTCGCGGAACCGTAGAGAGGACGGATGTTTGAGCAGACGAGACGACGATCACACCGACACACCCGAGGGACGTATAGCCGTGGTAGCGGCGGCGCTTTGCGTTCAGATGGAAACACCAGGGTACGTCGACTTTCGCGAAGCGCTCCGGCCGTTCGTGCAACGGGAACTTTTGCGGGCGCGCATTCACGAAGCGCGGCAGACCTCGGGCGCGATCCTCACCGCACGCGTGAAGGAGCTCGCCCGGGAGCTCGAGGCGCTGCGCTTTCCCGACAGTGCGGACTTGCGAGGTGCCAAAACATGACGCCCGATGACCTTAAATTCCTGGCGTCGCTCGCCTTCGGCGCCGGCGGCGCGTGGTTTCTGATCAAGCAATCGCGGAAGGACGTGAACGGCCTCGGCGCGAAGGTGAACAAGGAAGTCAGCGTCTCCGCGCGCCGGCACATCAACACCGCGCTGTCGCTCATGCTGCTCGCGCCGTCGGACGAAATTCGCAGCAAGCTGGTGGACCTGTTGAGGGAGGACGAATGAATTTTCCGCTATCCGTGGAACTCATCTCGGCGATCCTCGGGCGGCTCGGACCGTTTCCGAACGTGACCGCGAACTGGCCGCTGGTCGAGGCCTCGCTCGATGGCTGCCAGATTTACTCGCCGCTCACGGCCGTGGCCGCGATCGCGACTATCGCCGTCGAGACGGGCGCCTTCTGTCCGCTCAAAGAGCGCGGCGGACCGGCGTACCTCACGAACCTCTACGAGAATCGCAGCGACCTCGGAAACGACCAGCCGGGCGACGGCGTGAAGTTCCGCGGTCGCGGTTTCGTGCAGATCACCGGGCGCTGGGACTACCAGCACTTTGGCGAAAAAATCGGCGTGGATTTGCTCGGGAATCCGGACGCGGCTCTCAACCCCGCGATCGCCGCTGAAATTCTGGCGTGGTACTTCGCAGAACGCCAGATCCGGCAGTACGCGGACCAACAAAATTGGGAGATGGTACGGCGCCGAGTTAACGGTGGTCTGAATGCCTGGCAGCAGTTCATCGATGCCGTCACTAAGCTCGTTTCCGCTCTCAACAACCCGCCGGCGACGGCGGGCATTCCACAGGAGGCTACAAACACATGATCGGTTACTTCGCAGTGGCAGGTGTAACGGGAGTTGCGGGAGTGGTGGCAGGAATTCTCGGGCACGCGTTTCTGGCCAAGGAAGAGGGCGCGACGATCGCTGAGATCAAGAACTGGCGCTCGAGGCTCAAGGAAGCGGCGATCGCCGATGCCACGACCGCCAAGCAGTACATCCTCACGCTGGTCGAGGACATCGAGAAGAAACTCTAACGGGAGGCCGGCATGGATTTTCTTCGCAACGCGGCAAACAAGCTCCTCCAAATCACGCACGGAAGAACGACGGCGTTCTTCCTTGCGTTTTTCGTTACGGGGCACGTGGTGACGTTCCTGCATCTGCTCACACCGACCTATATCGGATTCATGGGCACGCTGGGCGGCCTGGTCCTCGGCCATTCGATCAAAGAAGACTACGCGGAAGCGCACGGCGCACCACAACGAACAGGAGGAATCGATGCTGACGCCAAGAGTTAAGCTCGAAATCGCGGGGATCCTCGCGATCGTGGCGATCGGAATCGTGGGCGGCAGCTGGCTCGGCGCACGCGAGGAAGGCATTCGCCTGAAGGCCACGATGGACGCACAGAATGCGGTCCTCGCCGGCGCCGCCAAACGGGAAGCGGACCGCGACGCGCTTCTGAAGCAGTCGCTGGCCTCGATCGAGGATGCCAAACAAGCGACCAAGACGCCCGTGGAGGCGCTCGAGCGATTGCCGCAGGTCCTACCGCTCCCGCAGCCCATCTACCTCACTGCGGCGACCCCAGCGTCACCGGGCACGTCCCGAGCCGAGCTCCCGTCCGCGCCGCTGCCGCAAACGGCCACGATCCCGGCGGCGGACCTGAAACCGCTGTACGACTTCGCGGCCGATTGTAAAGAGTGTCAGGCGAAGGTCGCAACGCTCGAGCAGGACAAAACCGACGACGGGGTGAAGCTCGATGCGCTCACGAAGGAGCGCGACGCGGCGATCACGGCAGCGAAGGGCGGCGCGAGATGGGTGCGGGTGAAACGCGCTGCGAAATGGTTTGTGATTGGCGCGGCCGCCGGCGCCGTGGCCGCCGCGGTCGCCGGAGCAGCACATCGTTAATTGCCGTTCTTCACAAGTTTTCCACAGTTCCGTGCCGCCAAAGGCACGGCTTGTACAGTATTGAACAGTCTTCCTAGTACCGCTAAGTGATACGTTCTTCCCCTTCTCGTTATGCATCAACTGAGAATAACTAAGAAGCACTTAGTCAGAATGGCTATGGATAACGTTACGTTCTTGGGAAGTCAACTTAGGGGAAATGCAGATTCGACAACCGCGCTTTTCTCTGTTTATATGAGAGAGTACGGCTGGCTTCCGGAGAACCGAAAGGGAACGGCACGCTATGGAACGGCAAGAGGAAACGGCCACGGTGTTTCGGGAGAAGCATTACACGGTGGGCGAGCTCGCCGAGATGTTGAGTCTCAGCGACGATTCGATTCGCCGCACGTTCGAGAAAGAGCCGGGAGTTCTGATTTTCACCGAGGGGCGGAGGAGTTCGCGGCGGGTGTACCGCACGCTGCGGATTCCAGAACATGTGTTCGAGAGGGTGTACAAGCGTTTGTCAGGATCCGCGTAGGGAGGCTCATCTTGGCAGTTTACATCTTCAGGCGTCATTCGCGATCGTGCCCGTACCGCCGGGAACCGCGCGTGCGCGACGCGCGGCTGTTCGACCGCTGCCAGTGCTGGATCTGGGCAAAAGGCGCTCCGCTCCGCGACAAGCGGAGTCTCAATACCAGGGACCGCACGGAGGCGCTCGGCCTGGCG
>Ga0181531_10000216_pt1 | contig 41942 bp, 50 predicted proteins | sample PEATcosm2014_Bin_38_FD_119743 | JGI IMG/M metagenome (GOLD analysis project Ga0181531, IMG submission 119743) | Peatland microbial communities from MTU Mesocosm Facility, Houghton, MI, USA - PEATcosm2014_Bin11_10_metaG | ecosystem: Environmental > Terrestrial > Soil > Wetlands > Peat | place...
GATTTTTTCCCGCTTTTCCACGAACGTTTTGTGGGAAGGCAAAATCGAATGCCGAAGCACCGCGAGCGCAAGCACGCAAATGGGCCACGCTATTAAAGCGGCTTTGGCCCATGGCGCGAACCTTCATGGCGCGGACCTTCAAGGCGCGGACCTGCGTGACGCGAACCTGCGTGACGCGTACCTTCGGGGCGCGTACCTTCAGGGCGCGGACCTTCGTGGCGCGGACCTGCGTAGCGCGGACCTTCAAGGCGCGGACCTGTTCTGCGCGTACCTTCGGGGCGCGGACCTTCATGGCGCGAACCTGTTCCGCGCGAACCTGCGTGACACGAACCTGCGTGACGCGTACCTTCGGGGCGCGAACCTGCGTGGCGCGAACCTGCGTGGCGCGAACCTGCGTGGCGCGGACCTGCGTGACGCGGACCTGCGTAGCGCGGACCTTCGGGGCGCGGACCTGCGTAGCGCGAACTTGGGTGACGCGAACCTTCGTGGCGCGAACCTTCATGGCGCGGACCTGGGTAGCGCGAACCTTCAGGACGCGGACCTTCGTGGCGCGAACCTTCGTGGCGCGGTAAATGGCGTCAAGAAGCTTTTGTCTGCTGTCTCTCGCAGCGACGGCTACACGTTTCTAGGCTTCATCACGGAAGCAGGCGAACTTGGCATTATCGCCGGTTGTCAAAATCGTTTGCTCGCTTCCTACCGTAAGCATGTGAGCGAGTACGAAGCGCTGGGCCGCAGCGCCTCGCAAATTGAGGAGACGACGGCAATCCTTGATTTCCTCGAACGTCGCTTCAACGCGGAAAAGAAATGAGGCTCGCCGGCCTCATCCTGCTCGTCTGGATCATCTTCCAGGCGAGCATCGCCGGCTATGTCTGCGCGATGATCGCAGGCGTGGACGGAGAACTTTGGACCAAGATTGCAGAGGCATTAAGACCATGACGATTGACTGGCTGACTGTGCGCAAGCTCTCGTGGCGCGCACGCTATGCGCAGGTGCAATTGGCTGCGCGCGCCTATCTTGATTTAATCTCGCGCCCCCATACGTGCGACACGTTCGACGTAGCCAAGGGGATTTGGCCTCAAGGCCGTGACGTGTCGTTTAAACGCAACATGGACGAGTTGTGCCACGTCCTCACGCGCATCGCGCCTTACATTGGCACGGCGTATGCAACGCACGATGGCGAGACGATCAAGCGATACGGCAAGACGTGGCGTCGCTGGCGCTGGCACGGCCAGGGGGGCACCGACCTATGATGGATGCTCTCGACGCCCGCCAATGGCTCTTGCGCTTCAGGATCGGCGATCCTATAAAGACGCTGTTTAAACCGCAGTTCGACGTGGACCGCGATCTCATCCCGGGGCTGCTTCAGCTAATCTTGCGCGTGCAAGCTCCCGACGCGGACGGCACGCGCGGCGTGATTACCGTCACGCTCTTGCGCGCGCTTAATCCCGACATAGACATGAAACGTCTGCACCTACTTATGCGGCAAATGCTGCACGAAATTCTCATGCACGAAGCGGACGAGAGCATCTATGTGGATGATGTGAAGGCGTTCGACCCACACACACACACAGAGGAGGGATGCGTGAGGATCGTGGATAGCGGCCCAATCTGCATGCGTGCGAAGTGGACAGAACTTACGGCGCCGCGTCTTCCGCCGCCGGCAACGCGGCCCACCTGATGTTCTTCCCGTCGCCAAACGCAAAGCCCGCGAGAGTAGTTCGCGCACGCACGTCCAGTTGCTTCGCCACGCGACGGATCGTCTTGTCGCGCTCCTCAACCGATTGCGCGGCTGAGGGCGGGCAGAGTTCGGAGGCCAGGACGAAGGTCTCAAGCGCGCGCTCCTCGCACGTTGCGTTTAAACGCACAAGCACCGCACCAATCCTCGAGCGGGAGTAAAGGTCATCCTTCTTCGCGGTCTCCATGAACGCTTTTTCGCTGATCGGCTTCATCACGAGGGAGCCGGCGAACGGCAGTGCCTCGAATGTGAACGGTACTTCTCGCTCTTGAGCGTTGCGCTGTTCCGCTACTGTGAGCTTGCATATCCGCGTCTTCTCGTGGCGCTCGACAAGAAGGTTCGTATCGAAGTCCCCTTCAAGCACGTTGCTGCCACGACCGCCGCGCTCTGCATCCTTGCCGGTATGGCGGATCACGACGACAGTACAATTCAACTCGCGCTGCACCATCTCGCAGGCTTCAGCGAACAGGCCCATATCCTTCGCGCTGTTCTCGTCCAGCCCACGCAGAGCACGCGTGGCAGTGTCTATCACGACCAGCACAGGTTCGATGCACTCCGCCTTGATCTGCGCCACAAGCTCGCGGAACTCGTCAGGGATGGCTGCCTTCGGCATTGCCTGGACCACGCGGAACGGCAGCAATGAGATTTCTTGCCCGTTGGCTGCGCACCACGCCGGCACATGTTTGAGCGCGAGCACCGACGCGTTCTCGCCGGCCACGTACACGACGGGCGCCGCGGCCGGCACATGACCGAACGTTTCCACACCGGCCGCGATCCCAAGTGCCATGTCGAGCGCGAGGAACGTCTTGAACGACTTCTTTGGCCCCGTGATCTGCACAGTGCCGCGCTCTGGGATCAGGTCAGGGATCAGCCATTGGGGCGGCTGGAAGGCCGCAAGGTCAGTGATGTAATGCGGGAAGAACCTACTTCGCCCGCCGGCACTCGGTTGAACGCTCCCGGTTCCAGTGTCCGCGTCGTCTGTGGCACCAGCAATGCCGGCGAAGGTTTGTTCGACGGGAGCGACGGCCCAAGCTCCCACGTCGTTTTGCATGTACTCGCTGGCATTGCGGATTTTGGTTCCGAGTTCGTCTTTGTCCCACGGGGGCTCGCAAGCAGGGTTCCAAACTCGCCAGATGATGTCTGTTGCGCGATCAGCGCTGAGGCCAAGGCTGAGGACTTCGCAAGCGAGTTGATATGTTCGATCATCACCGCCAGAGCCTTCGACAGCGATGTCGCCACGCTCAACGTATCCGCGGCAGAGAGACGTGGCACGTTCAATGTTAACTGGCAGGTCAAGCTCAACGTGCGATGCAGGCTTTGCGCCTTCTCTGTTTCGTGCGAGGACTTCGGCGATCCATCGTGGTCCACTGGCAATCTCCCGTTGATCCGTACACTGATAATCGCCGTTGATCCCTTTGTCGGGATCGACAACGCGCGAAGGCGGCAGCAACACGTATCCGCCATAGCCGCGGGTGTCGAGCTTGGCCCCAAGTCCCGTGATGCGACCATTCTTGTCGCGTCCAACGGATGTTGGGCACTTGCCGCGATACCATCGGTGAAGATGCGACGGGCCGCGTGGCGTCTGGAACGTCAGCGTTGCGGGCAAGAGCCCGTGTTCCATTTCGAGAGTTGCGATAGTCTCAGCGCCAAGCGGCCCGTCTTGGTCCAGCACAAACATGCCCGAGTGTGCTGGGCTCGCTCCGATGTTGGCATCGGGAGTTTGCGTCCACCACGAGCGGATTGTGACGGGGTTCGTCGTGGCGTCTAAATGCCCATTGCTCCCGGTCAGTGGCTCCTTTGCCAGGGGCCGGATCGGGAACACAGCAAAGCCTTTTGATGCCCATTCTAGGGCGGCTTCAAGCATCATGGGATTTAATCTTGACCGGGCATGTCGGGGCAGACTATCGTTGCCCAGTTGCTTCCTGTCAACCCTAGAAGGGCTTCCCGGTGCTCCTCAAACTCACTCCCGACAACCTGGAAGCTACTTATAGCCTGTTAGCGGAGTGCGCGCCCTTCAATCAATGGCCGTTGCCGGATGCACAGGACGTGAAGTTTGTTGTCTTCCGCGCGAAGGATCGCGCTGCGGACTGCTCGCATGATGGCAAGCAGTGGGTGATCCGCGTGAACGAAAGTTGGTGCGCGTCGCTGCATGGCTTGATTAGACACATGGCGCATGAGATGTGCCACGTTGTGCACGGCGAAGCGTGTCCGAACGATCAAGCCATGCACGGAAAATGGTTCAAGGCTCTTGCACACGCGGTGTGCAAAGTGCACGGTTGGGACGAGAAGGCATTTTGAGAGGGGCGATGACGCAGCACTACCTTGCACTGAACGAAGCGGCGATCTATCTGCGCGACGCAGGCGACAAGCCGCGGCTGATCCTGATGTCGCCGGAGCAGTTTGCGGAACTGCACGCGGAGATCGGTGAGCCGGCGCTGAACGTGACAGGACCGAACAAGCTGTTCGGAGCCACGATAGAACTCGTGCGAGGATGGCCGTACCCGCCCATGATGGGAACGGGCGAAGCATACCAAGACTTCCTAGACAGGCGGGCATCGTTCCAGCCTCTCACAGAGAGCGCTGCGGAGATCATCGCAGCAGCGTTTAAACGGGTTAGCGGGCGCCAGTGATCCAGCGCCCGCCTTCCCCGTCAATGGTGCACGCGTTCGGCTTTTTCCTTCCGCCGCTTGGGCTGGGTCACAGGAGCAGCAGGAGGCGCGGGCACTTCCTTCAGCATCACGTTCGGCGGCGCTGCCTTGTGGGCCTTAGCCTCCGGGCCGCGCGGGATGCGAACGACCACTTCAAACACACGCCCCGTCTCAGGGAAGTGCAATTGAGCGACGTGAGGGCGAATGCGATTGATCGAAACGCGGTCGCCAAGCGTTCTCCAATCGCCGTTGAAGTCGTAGCTGAATAGCCGGTTCAAAAGTTCGGCTTTACCATTGGGTGAGCGCATGTCCATCTCCATAGTTGAACTGGTGACATCGGGAGAATGCGCCAGTCCCGATTTTGTTCCTGTTCAAAATTGCACACTTTCAAAATTTATTTTCCAATGGTACGCTCCGACCATTGGTTCCGGGTCGCAATAATGTTGTTAGATTATAATCCCAAGAAGCACCTGTTCTTTGTGAAGGTCGCGCGCAACGATCCGCAAGTCAGCGTGCTCATGAAATCGCACGGGCTCGACATGTCGCTTCCCGACACGACGCCAATGGAAGCGGTGTTGATGACGAGCGAGCCATACGCGGCGGCCAGCTTCGCTGCGCACGCCACGGAACGCGCACGCGCGCAGTTGGCGCCGATCCTGTCGCAAGTCGAACTCTCACGAGCGGAGAACTCAGATGTCAGCATCCGAATACCAATGGACAAAGAGCTTTGGCCCTTTCAGCGCGCAAGCGTCGCGTATGCGCTATCCCGGCGGCATTGTCTTATCGGCGATCAGCCTGGACTGGGAAAGACACCAATTGCTATCGCATTCGCGAACGAAGTACGAGCGAAGCGCGTGTTGGTCATTTGCCCTGCAAGCATTCGCCTTCAGTGGGTGGCTCGCATACGCGAGTGGACCACGATGCCCTGGCCGTATCACATATACCCAATTCTGTCGGGCAATAGAGGCGTCCATCCCACTGCGGAGTGGACAGTTGTATCTTACGATCTTGCGCGAACCGAAGCTATCGGCCGCGCCCTTGCGCAAGGACGATACGACGTTCTGATACTCGACGAAGCGCACTACCTGAAGACCATCGACGCGGAGCGCACGCAATCGATCTTCGGCGATCACACGGGCGTCTTCCGCAAGGCGATCAAAGAGGACAAGAAAATTGTCGGCTGGAAAGAACTATTCCCCGCATTGGCGTCTCGCTGCGAACGTGTTCTTTGCCTCACGGGCACTCCGCTCCCAAATCGACCGCGTGAGGCTTACACAATTGCGCGCTCGCTGTGCTTTGATAGCATAGATTGGATGTCAGAGGAGCGGTTCAAGGAGCGGTTTAATCCATCTGCGCGGCTGGAAGGAGTGCGGAAAGATGGATCGACGTATATGTACACTCGCGAAGAAGTAGGGCGTGCCGGCGAACTGCAGAACCGCATGCGCGCAAACTTCATGGCCCGCCATCTCAAACGCGATGTGATGCCGCAATTGAAGCTGCCAGTGTACGACTTGATCCAGGCGGAAGAAACGGGGCCGGTTAAACAGGCGCTTAAAGCGGAGAGCTTGCTGCAGATCGACCCAGAGCAGCTTGCCGGGGCCAATGCAGAAGTGCTGGGCAACTGGGCGGAAGTGCGTCACATGATGGGGCGTGCGATTGCACCGCAGGTCTGCTCATATGTGGGCACCTGTCTTGACGGCGGCGACGAAAAAATCCTGCTGGGCGGCTGGCATAAGGACGTGCTTGACATTTACTGCTCCAAGCTGGCAGCATACGGCGTGCTGCGGATCGACGGGTCAACGTCATCCAATGGTAAGACGGATCGCGTGAACCAGTTCAGGACCGATCCGACAAAGCGCGTGATGGTGGGAAATGTTATATCACTCGGAACAGGCACGGACGGACTGCAGGACGTATGCGATCATATCGTCATCGGTGAACCTGATCCTGTCCCTGGCAATAACGAACAGTTTGTGGACCGGCTCGACCGCGGCGGTCAGACAAGGACCGTTCTCGCCGATCTGTTTGTCGCTCCTAATTCTCTGCTTGAACGCATTCTGGCTCGCGCTTTGCATAAGAGACAGAACACGCATCAGGCGCTCGACGAAGTGTTTTAGGAAGGAACAGCGTGTACGCTGAGACGCCAAGCTTCCGTAACCAAATGGTTTCCAGCGACGGGACTTGTTTGGCCGCAGGTCCCATGCTAGAGACGGTGCTGGCTGAAGTGGATCAGACCAATGGAGGGTGAGCCCCAAAGGCGAACCTAAACCGCGAGAAAAGAGCCGATACTAGTCAGGCTTGGGGAACCATCCCACGGCACCGAACATTTAAACTCAACGGAGACGAGACATGACGAAGACGATCACAGGTGGAGTAGTAGGCTACGAGGATGTCGTCAAGCATGACGGCTACGCCGATCCTCAGTACGCGCCAGCGCGCAAGGTGCGCGTCGAGCTTCGGTTCGACGGCGGCCTGAAAGAGGCTGAGGAGACCATGGAAGCCGCGCGCAAGCTCACTAACGAGTTCCTGGGCGTTGCAGCGCCGGCCGCTGCGGCTAAGCCTGCAACACGCAAGAAGGCGGCAGACGCTCCTGCAGCGATGCCGGCCGCGAAGACCGACAACGGCCCGACCGTTGGGGAGACGCACGAGAACGCTGTGAAGGCGGTTGCCGAAAGCTCCAAGGCCACGGCCAAGGTTCTTTCCGACAAGGAAAGGCTTGCCGCGGAACAGGGCCTCGTGCCGGCGCAGCCGAAGACGGAAGCCGACGAACTGTTCGGCGCGGAAGCCAGCGAAGACGACGCGCTGTCCGCCGACGAAGCGTTGCCGCCCGTGTCGGATGCCGACATGAACAGCGCGCTCACCGCGAAGAACGCTGAACTCAAGAAGGCGAACCCGGCGACCGCTGCGATGGCGCCCGTGCGCATCCGCGAGCTTGGCGCGAAGTACGGCGCACCGCCGTTCAGCGCAATCCCGCAGGAAAAGCGGCACGCGTTCCTGGCAGCGCTGAAGGAACTGACGTAACTTCGTCCGCAAGACGAAATCGGGTTGTCTAGTGCGTAAAATCCGCAAGGGTTCTTCCCGACGCGTTTAAACACTGGAGGGTCACATGGCAGGCGAACACTCACCGAAAGGCGCAAGCTCTGCGGAGCGTTGGATGAACTGCAGTGGCTCTGCGGTGCTCTTGAAGAAGCTCGACCTTCCGCAGACGGACGAACCCGAATACATCGGCCTGGGGATCGCTGCGCACGAAGTCGGCGAGAGATGCCTGCGCGACGGGATCGATACGTGGGAAGTTGCCGGCGAGATCGTGCACGGCTACGAAGTCGATCAGATCATGGCCGACGCCGTGCAGACCTATCTGGATTACGCGCGCCAGTTCATGATCGAAGGCGCAACGGTCTGCATCGAAGAACGCATCGGAAAGGACCCGGATCGGCGCCCGCATCCCGACTTCTGGGGCACGGCTGATCTGACGATCTATGGTCCCGAAATTCTCGACGTGATGGACTACAAGCATGGCGAGGGGATCGTTGTCGAACCAGACGACAACGTGCAACTCAAATACTATGCGTACGGCGTGCTGCACGAACGTATATCGCGCGGCCTCGTGGTGCGCAGCGACCGCCCCGTGCGCCTGCACATAATCCAGCCGCGCGCGTGGCACATCGACGGCCCGACGCGCATGTGGGAGACCACGGCCGGCGAGATCATCCATTGGGCAGAGAACGAACTGATCCCCGCGATGAATGCGGCAGAGTTCGAGAACGAGTTCGACGCCGGCAAGTGGTGTCGCTTCTGTCCTGCAAAGCTATTCTGCCCGCTGCTGACAGGCATCTTCGGCGCCGCGGCCAAAGCCGATCCGAACGCGATCCCGAACTTCAGCGGCAAGAGGCTTGGCCTCGAATACCAGCAGCGCGAGGCCGTGAAGTTCTATATAAAGGCGCTGGAGGACGAGACGTACCGGCGCAACATTATCGGGCATACGGTCCCAGGCACGAAGCTTGTGCAGAAGATCGCGCACCGCGTCTGGAAACAGGACACGCCATGGGGTCTGCTCGAACAGCGGTTCGGAAACGAACTGTACGAGCCGAAGTCCCTGAAGTCGCCGGCCGCGCTGGAGAAGCTGTCGCCGTCTGCGAAGAAAGTCGTGCGCGAGTGGGCCTACATGCCCGACAATGGGTTGACAGTCGCGCTCGCGACTGATAGGAAGTTGGAAGTCAAAGTCGAAAAGACTGAAGACGTGTTTGCACATTTGATCCCACTGGACACAGGAGACTAACATGGCCGAACAGTATGTCTTTCAACAGCCCGTAAGGGCACCATTCCTGACCGTCATCAACCCCGCAAAGGTTGGTCGCAAGGGCCAGGAAAAGGGCGATCCGATTTACTCCGCGACGTTCTTGCTTCTTCCCGACAGCCCCGACTTCACCGCGCTTGAAGCGTTGTTTAAACGCCTTGCGAACGAGGAGTGGCCGGGCCGCGATATGTCCACGCTCAAGTTCCCGCTGACGAAAGGCGACAAGCAAGCCGCCGATGCGAAGGCGAAAGGCAAGAACGGCGAGTTCTTCAAGGGCCATTGGGTCCTGAAGGCAACGTCGGATACGCGGCGCATTCCGGCCCTTGCGGTTCGCGATGTGAAAGGCGGCACGGCAATGATCCGCCCGCTCGACAACGCGCAGCGCGAGATCGAAGGCAAGCAGAAGTTTTACAACGGCTGCTTCGTCGTTCCCGTGCTCTGGGTGAAGACCTTCAAGAGCCAGGAAGAAGGTGGCATCGGTGCACACTCCGGCGTCAAGTGCTACTTGTCGTCGCTGTGCTGGTTCAAGGACGGCCCGCGTATCGGCGGCACGAACACAACGGAAGTGTTCAAAGCCTATGCCGGCGCCGTCAGTGGCGAGAGCGCGCTGGAAGGCGCGGGTGACGCCGATGACGAAATCCCGTTCTGATCCCCCCACGGAACGGGTAACGAGGCGGCCGGCGTGATCCCCCTTGCGCCGGCCGTTTCACTAGGAGGACCAATGGAAATCCGATGGCATCCAGTTTCTGCCTGATTGACTTTGAAACGGCGAGCGCCTGCGATCTAAAGAAAGCAGGCGCTTGGCGTTACGCTGAAGACCCTACGACCGAAGTCCTCTGTCTGGGCTACACGTTCGGCAACGAGGGCACGGTGCTCTCAGAGCCCGATCTGCGCGACCCGCTCGCGTGCGATATTCTCCTATTGGCCGTCAATAATCCCGATGTCGTCTTTCTCGCGCACAACGTCGCGTTCGAGAAAGCGGTATGGCGGAACATAATGATGGTCGTTTACGGATGGCCCGACATTCCAGATCACCGCTGGCACGACATCATGGCAGCGTGTGCGCTTAAGGGCCTGCCGCTCAAGCTCGAACGCGCCGTCATGGCGCTGAACCTGTCGGCGCAGAAGGATACGGAAGGCACCAAGGCGACGCTCGCGCTGGGCCGTACCAACAAGAAGGGCTACTACACGCGCACGCCGGAGAAGCTGCAGCGCGTCTATGACTACAACAAGTCCGATCTCGACGCGGAGCTTGGCCTACATCGCGTCGTGAAGGGCTTAGGCGCCGCGGAACGCAACGTGTGGCTGCTGGATCAGCAGATCAATCGGCGCGGCGTGCGGCTCGATCTCGACTTCATTGAAGCTGCGCAGGACATCTGCGATCAGGCGGCTAAGCCTCTGCTCGCTGAGTTCCGTGCGCTGACGGGCGTTGACAAGATCATGAGCCCAAAGTTTAAAGATTGGCTGATCGAACAGGGCTGTCCGTTTCCACGCGGCGAGGACGGCGAACTCGACACATCACTCAGCAAAGAGAACGTGCTGAAACTTTTGGGAGTTGAAGATGACGAAGAAGAACAAAGCCTCGCGGGTGAAGACGAAGATTATCAGGATCAGGAACGGCAGATCATCCTGCCATATTCATATCGTCGGCCCCTCGAAATCCGCAAAGTTCTGGGCTCCGCGTCAATCAAGAAACTCAGCGCTATGCAAGCGTGTGTCTGCTCTGATGGGCGTGCTCACGGCCTCCTGCAATATCACGGCGCTGGCCCTGGTCGATGGGCGGGGCGCTTGCTACAGCCTCAAAACTTCCCTCGTCCGACACTCAAAGTCCTGACGGGCTGGAAGGACGACGGCACAGAGATATGGGGCGGCCACGATGCAGACGCGCTCGTGGACGCCATCATGTCGCGCGATGCAGAGTTCGTGCGCGATATGTTCGGCGAGCCGATTGAAGCGGTCGCATCCGGTCTGCGTCATTGTCTCGTCGCGGCGCCGGGGCACACCTTTGAAGTCGGCGACTTCTCCAAGATCGAATGTGTGATCGTGCTCGCCATTGCTGGCGCGTGGGAGACCGCAGCCGCAGTCATCAAGGCCGGCTCCGCGGTGTACTGCGACATGGCGCAGAAGATTTTCGGCTACGCTGTCACCAAGCACATGCTCAAGGAATACACCATCGGGAAAAACAGCATTCTCGGTTGCGGCTTCCAGATGGGCTGGCGCAAGTTCAAGAAACGCTACTGGCAGGACGGCAGCGACGAAGCTGCACAGGAAACCATACGCATCTATCGCGAGGACTTCGCGCCCGAAGTACCGTTGCTGTGGCGCGCGCTAGAAGATGCAGCGGTCGAGACAGTGTGGAGCGGCAAGCCGCATGAAGCGTACGGGATCGTGTATGCGATGGAAGACGGTTGGCTCACCTGCCGGCTACATGACGGCAAGAAGCTCTACTATCGCGACGCCACAGCCGTGCGCAAGCGCATGCCCTGGTCCACGCCGGAGGCGCCCGACATCCGGCGCGGCTTCACGTACAAGGCGTGGAAGATGGGCCAATGGAAGACCGTCAACGCGTACGGCGGTCTGCTCACAGAGAACGTGGTGCAGGCTACAGCGCGCCAGCTTCTCGTGAACGCGCTGTTCAACTGTGAGCGCGAAGGGCATCCTGTCGTGCTCACAGTGCACGACGAAGTCATCACGGAAGTGCCTGAGAGCATGGCCGACGATAAGCTGCTTGACAGGATGATGACTGATATTCCACAATGGGCGAAGCAGTTGCGCATCCCCGTTGCCTCCGAATGCTGGACAGGCGGCCGTTACAGGAAGTAACCCCATGACACCGATGCACATCGCCGGTCTTATAAACGGCACGCTCGACTGGAAAGACCCACGCGAATATCTGGAGGCGTGTTTAAACTACTCGCTTACGTCGAGCGCCGATGGTCTGGTGCAGCCGCGTAAGGGCTTCCTGGCTCTGCAGATCGCGGACTATGCTGTCGATCACGGAGAAGAAGCAGCAATCAAGGTCATCATGCAGGCCAAACATGGCGAAGCAAACTAAACCGAAAAAGAAACCATCGAAGAAGGCGAGCGCTCGTGGACGCAAATCGCGACGGAAGGGCGCCACAGGCGAACTCGAACTCGCTCACTTCCTCACGGACCACGGCATCCCTGCTGAACGAGGCGTCCAACATGCAGGCGGCGTCGAAAGCGCGGACATCAAAATCCTTACGGATTTTCCGTTCCACATTGAATGCAAGCGTGTCGAAAGCGGCTCTATCTATAAGTGGATGGCCCAAGCTTCAGCGGACGCAGGAAATAAAATCCCCATGGTCCAACACCGGCGCAATGGGCAACGCTGGCTGACAATATTATACTCCGACGACTTCTTCACATTCAAGGCTCCCCAATGACAGACGACATGTCCTTTGAACGCTATCGCGCTTACGCCACCACCGACGAGCAGTGGGCGAAGTTCGTAGCGTATAAACAGCACGGCACGTATGTTGCTGCCGGCCTTGCCATGGACTGCGATGAGAGCCGGATACGCAAGGTCGTTAAGCTGGTCCTGAAGCGCGCTGCGCAGGCCGGCTACGCTCCTGCATTCGACATCGACCACGAACTCCCTGAAGGTCTCCGCCTCAAGGGAACGTCTATCCGCTATGATGGTTCCGGCAACGTCGATCAATACTGGAATAAATCTGGGCTCGCCGGCCGTGAGCCGGAGGAGGGCGTGCAGCTTGCCGACCCGAAGCGGATCAAGAAGGTGTCCACGCTGTTCGACCAGCAGGGCAAGATCACGCAGCAGTGGGTGTCGGAGGAGCCTGAAGCACAGCAGCGGGAGGAGCTTTGGCGTCTGTTCGCAGACGAACTGAAAGCCGACATGCCACGCTACGAGCCGCTGATGCCGCCGGTCATGCGGCCAATGGATCGGCTCGCCTGCTACCCGATAGGCGACCACCACAACGGCATGCTCGCCTGGAAGAAAGAGACGGGCAGCGACAGCTACGATCTGGAGATCGCCGAACAGTATCTGGCGAGCGCCATGGAGTACCTGATTAAGTCGATCCCGCCGTGCGAGCACGCGCTGATCGCCGGCCTGGGCGACTTCCTGCATTACGACAGCACGGCGCCCGTGACGCCGACGAGCCACAATCAGCTTGACAGCGACGGACGCTACCCGAAGATGATCCGCGTTGCCGTGCGCTCCATCCGCCGCGCGATCAATCTCGCGCTGCGGCAGCACCAGCATGTGCACGTCATTATGGAGATCGGCAATCACGACTTGTTCTCGACGATCTTCCTGCTGGAGCTTCTGGCGAACGTGTACGAGAACGAGCCGCGCGTCACCATCGACACGTCGCCGCAGCACTACCACTATTTCGAGTTCGGCAAGGTGCTCATTGGCACGCACCATGGACACGGATCGAAGATGCCCGACTTGCCCCTTATCATGGCCGCCGATCAGCCGGAAGCGTGGGGGCGCACGAAGCATCGGTACATCTGGACCGGACACATCCACAACCGAACGGCCTACGACAAGATCGGCTGCAGCGTGGAGAGCTTTCGCATCCTGGCGCCGGTTGATGCGTGGGCCGCACAGAAGGGCTATCGCGCGATCCGCGACATGAAGGCTATCGTGATAGACCGCGAACAGGGCGAACTGCAGCGCAATACCGTCAATCCAAGGATGTTCGGATGACTGAGAAGATCGCGATTTGCGTTCCGTCAGGCAGCTACTGGAACGCTGAGATGGCGCTGTCGCTTATCGACATCGCGCGCACCACGCCGTTTGAACTCGCAGTGCTGAACCTGATGGGATCGCAGATCAGCCTGCAACGCAATGAGCTTGTGAAGCTCGCGCTCAAGACCGGCGCCACGTATCTGTATTGGCAGGACAGCGACATGACCGCGCCGCCGACGACGATCATGGAACTTATGTGCCACAACAAGGACATCGTGGGCGCCACGTACATCAAGCGCGTGCCGCCACACAAGATGCTGGGCAAACTCCAACACGCGGACGGTCGTCTGAAGCCGGCGACGATGATGCCGGGCGGCTGCATGCTCGTGCGCGCGAGCGTCTATGAGACGATGGGTTGGCCTTGGTACTTTGAGACCGTCATGGAGCAGACGGAGGAGAACCCCTGCGGCATGCGTGGCGAGGACTATGGGTTCTGCCACAAGGCCGGCGAACACGGGTTCAAGCTCTGGTGCGACATCAATCTTAGTCAGCGGCTTTCGCACATCGGCACAAGGCCGTATCGGATGCAACTTGTAGAGGGACACCCTGACCGGGTGGAGCAGGAATGAAATTCAATCCGTCGATCCTGTCGCAAGCGGACTACCTTCTCGCCGATCAGATCATCGGCCAAGAGCGCGGCGGCATATACCGCGAGCCCGATCTGGTGATCGCGCCGAACGGGCAGCCCTATCTCTATCGCTGGCACATCGTACCGCACAACAAGCGCGCGGGAGTGTTCTTGCATGTGCAGGTCAAGAGCGATCCCGAACGTCCGTTGCACGATCATCCGTGGGACAACATGAGCACGATCCTGACCGGCGGCTACGACGAGATATGGGACTCGGCGCCGTGGATGTCCGATCACCATGCGAACGTGCACAAGCAGGTGCGCAAATTACGCATCGGTGACACAGTGTCCCGCAAGGCATCTGCAGCTCACCGCCTTCTGCTGCCGGAGGAGTTCGAGTACACGATGACACTGTTCTTTACCGGACCTAAAATTCGCCAGTGGGGGTTCTGGTATCCCGATGGCTGGCGCAACGCCGATGACGTAACACGCCTGCGCGATGGCGTCTCGGTCCACATAGGGGAAGGTCACAGCAATGAGTGAGAACGCAATGACATGGTTCGAGCCGGACATGCCCGACGAGATCAAGGCGCTGCCGCGTCAGCAGCGGCGCCACTGGGTTCGCCAGCAGGTCAAGGCGAAGGCGCGCAAGCCACAGCAACAGAAGCGCCAATCAGTCCTTCAAGACCCGCTGGCGTTCCTTCAAGCGCAGAGCATCGCGTTCGAGATGCTGCGCACTGGGCCGTCGTCGAAGCCGCCCACGGAGCGCGCTGTGCGCAAGATGGCACGCTATCTTCTCGCGTCACCACTGCACAGCCTCACCTACAGGCACCAGCGCGGAAGCTGGAGAACTTGGCCCCGGAACATCGGCGTCAAAGAACTGAATGAGTTCCGCGAACAGGAGAAGCACGCGTCATGACGAAGATCGGCGCAGGCCAAGATCACGTCACCGAAGCACCCAAGCTGCGTCCGTACACGGGCGCGGAGCGGAAGGAGATGCCGATGCATGCGGTGATAGCCTATTACTTCCCCGACGCCATCGCGGCTATCGCACGCCACAGCAAGAAGTCGAACGACAAGCACAATCCCGGCGAGCCCGTGCATTGGGCACGGCACAAGTCAACCGATCATCTCGAATGCGCGCAGCGGCATCTCGCGACGCCCGACACTATCGACGGGGATACGGGCGAGATCGAACTGGTCGGGTGCGCGTGGCGTGTCCTGGCAGCGCTGCAGCTTCGCGAGGAGAAGCGTCTAAAGGAAGCCGGCATCATGCCGTTGTCTGGGATCACGTCATGATCCTTGAACGAGGCGGTGTGATGCTGGAAGAATGGCGCGAGATTCCTGACTATGAGGGCTCCTACCAAGTCAGCAATCTTGGCCGCGTGCGATCTCTCGCGCGTGTGATTGAGCGTAGCAACGGCACGACCCTAAGCGTTAGGGCGCGCATACTCAAGCTCGGCACCAACGAACGTGGTCTCGTGTTTGTGAAGTTGACGAAAGAGGGTCAATCCGTCTCGCTGAACATTGCAAAAGCGATGCTTCTCGCATTCGTCGGCATCCCGCAGCCCGGCTACGTCGCACGTCATCGCAAGGGCTACGAAGACCGTTTAGACAACATCTATTGGGGCACAGAAGACGATTTCAACAAAGAGAGAGCCGCGCGCATGCGTGGCCTCCGAAAACGTCTCAGCGACGAAGATGTCAGGCAAATCCGCGCGGTGAAAGGGTGGCCTTGCGCGGCGCTTGCAGAATTGTTCGAGTGCTCGAGAGTGCATATCTCACACATCCGACGCAACGTCTCCCGGAAGGAACCCGAGTACGAAGCCCGTCAGGAAGAACTCAATCGCATCCCGTTCTGATGCGTTGCCTCTTGATCCTCGCTATGTTCGTCTGCAGCGGGTGCGCTTCGACCCAGATCAGCGTCACGCCCTGGACACATAGCGAGGATCATGTCCTAGACGGATGCCCAGGCGTCCAGATCATAGCGACCAAAAAGCTTTAGATGGTGACGCCGGCCAAGGCTGCGTGCGCGCCCCACACGAGATCGCTGTCGCTCCAATACGGATAGAACGACTGTGCGTAAGGCAGCGGGCCGCCGGCTTCGTGTGAAGCGATGGCGCGGGCGATGGCGATCAACTGATCCGCGTCGTCGAGATTGAGCACGACATGCGCGTCGATCCCGCTCTTGAGCGCAACGTCCGCGATGTACGCGGTCGTGTCGTTCTCCCCAGGAGGAGCCCAGCGCGAGATGATCGCTTCAATGGTGCGGCAGCCGTCGTGCTGCCAGTAGGTGTGAAGCTCGACGCACATGGCGCGGAAGCCCCAGCCCGGCGTCTGGAAGACGACGAAGCGCGGTTCGATCTTCTGTTCCGGCGTCATCTTGTCAGCGGGCATCTGCCCCTGCCAGTTGAAGTGACCGCGGTCGATGTTGCCGGGATTATTATTCCTCACCGAACGAAGGGTCATGGGAGCCTCCAACGCATGTGGAATAGAGCGAGTTGTAGTCGCGATCATCGGCCGCGTGCTGCTTGCGCTCCGACGCGAGGAGAGCATAGAGATCGTCCATGGCGGTTGCCGTCTCCGGCACTGGCGCCACGGCCTTGTGCGCCGGCAGGTCTTGGGCGGGATGGCAGAAGCCATTGCCTTCGATCTGGACAGGCGTCGGCGTGCCCGCACAGCCTCCCAGGAGAGCCAGGGGGCCGATCAGGCAGAACAGGGTCAGTCGGGCGAGCGTGCGGTTCATTGGCCGTCTCCGATAAGCGCTGGGTCGTTGAGGGCGTGCATTGCGGCCGGGGCTACAACGCACTGCGCGGGGCTGGGCACGAGCTTCAGGCGATCCTTGTAGATCGTCTGGTAGGCGACGGTCGCCTTCTGATTGGCCGTAGCGCGCTTATGCAGGTCTGCCGTGTCCGCCTTGGCGTCCTTGGCGTCCTTAGCCGCCTGGGCCTTTGTAGCCGCTACGGAAGCTGCCTGGGCCGCTGTGGAGGCGATCTGATCGTACTGGCGAACGGCCACGTAGTAGCCGGCGCCGAACAGCGCAACGGCCACCAGCAGGGCTGCCAGCGCCTTCAGCGCAATCGAGTACGGGTTAATGCCCAGGAGGGTCATCGTCTTGCCTTTCCAGCCTGGCGTCCATGTGGCCGCGGCCCCACGAGAGACCTAGCACACCTGCGAGGGCGCCGACAAACGAAATGAGGGTGTTGGCTATGGCGTTGAGATGCGCCGCCAAGATCGCAGCCCACCCCGCAGGCCAAAGGCTCACGACGCAGAGGGCACTGCCGATCCCAAGAACCACGAGAATGAGGATCGTGCCGGCCTGTTCAAAGGTCAGCCGTATCTCCTGGCTCTTGGTATCGACGATCATGGGTGTTTAAACGAAGAAGCGAATGGCGGCTTCAACGATGATGCCGGCTCCGGCGCCCGCCCAGAAGGCGTGGGTCTTGAGCCAATTGGCGACTTCGACGAAATCGTGCTCGACGACGGAGACGGTCGTATTACCGCTCACTGTCGTTGTGGTCGTGGTCTTTGAAACTGTCGGCGCTTCCGCCATGTGCTCTCTCCTTGTGGGTGTAGACGCGATCTATCACGAGAAAGATCGTGGAGAGCCCATAATAGATGATCGGCACTACGCCGGCAAGCACGGGGATGATGTGACCCCACGACAAAGATGCAATCGACAACATGCTCGCCTGGGTGGCGGGATGTTGGAATGCTTCATTGACGTGGCGGGCGAGGCTCATGGGCGATCTCTGCGCAATAATGTTGCGCGGAGATTGTGAGCAATTCTGACCAGTGTCAAGACCCTTCTTAACGCGCTCTGCGGGCTTGAATAACCCCATAGCACCCTCGTCATGGCATAACATAAACGCCAGACACGCTCGCCAAGTCACTCGCCACCGTTGCGCTAAAGTTCGCGCCGTCAAGATTAGCGATGAATCCTGACGCACCGTAAGCTTGCAGCACGATGACGCCGTTACCACCAATCGTAAGGCCGCCATACGGCGCGCCGTAGTAGTACGTGGGACTACCAGCTGTCGGATTTGCCAATGGGTTCCACGAAGCAAGCGAGCCTAAAATTGCGGTGGATATGGGAGTAGGTAGAGAAACTAAGACTAGATTACCTGCTCCCATTGCGCCGCGCGTTATAGACGTGATGGCGCATGTGAAAAAAACGATCTTGCCGACTGTGAAATAGCTACCGCTCGCGCCGCTTACCGTGGCGAGGTTACCAGCCTGATCTTCAACTGTAGGCGTCCACGTCCCACTGCCAGCTTGTAATGCAGCAGAGATAACTCCAGCCGTCGCCGTGATCGTGGTGCCATCCACTTCGACAATGCCAAACTGCGATGCGCTCGCTTTCTGCACCGCAGGCGCTGCGTCGCTGCGCATAAAAGTCGTAGCTGATCCATTGACCGCGGTCGGTCCCGCGGTTGCTGTAGGGTTCGCGCCGGTTGACGCGGGCACTATAGTCTGCCACGCGCTACCGTTCCAGATCGAAATGACGCCCGTGTCCGTTGCCTCGAAAATCGCAAGAACTCCATTCGGCGTCGAAGGCGTCGCCGGCCGATTGGCCGCAACATCACTTTGTAGTGAGTACGTATCGAAGATACCCGCGGGGTTCGTCACGTCGTCACCTGCACCAGACCGTAGCGCGTGCCTTCGGCCACAGACAAAGTTGTCAACATCTGCGCAACGGGCAATGCGCCCGTCGAGTGACCGGAGAGCAGATGTCGCGTCGATCCCGTGTTGATCTGCGTATCCTGCGTCATATTGAGCGCAGAACCTAATGTCGCGGTACTGCCGCCATCGGTGCTGAGTTGGGCCAAGTTCAAGACGTTGCTGAGACCTGGAGCATTGGCGGTCGAACAGAACAGAGGACCGCTCGCGTTGACGCCCAAAGCTGCATTGACGAACGGCGTCGCATTCTGACCGTGGATTTCCCAGACAGTCATGGCGACGTTCGACGAGGAGCCCAGCGGCGTCTGCGTTGCGCTCTCGCTCGCACCCGCGATCTTGTACGCGATGACACTGAAGTCCGATCCGGAGCTGGAGTTCACGAGAGATGTCCAGCCTGCGCCGACACTCGTACCGCCTGCGCCTGCAATACACACAAGCAGGTTGCCGTTCGTCGGCGCAGCGCCAAGAGTGATCGACGCCGAAGCGGTAACTGACGACGCGACCTGCACGATGGTGGGCGGCGTGCCGGGACTTGTACCGCCGCCGACGCTGTTCCATCCATCCGCAACAGTATAGATCGAAGCAACATCGGTGTTGGTCGAGTACCAGAGTGCGCATCCGCTCGACGAGATGTTCGGCGTCGCAGGGCGCGCAGCGGCAAGTCCGCTTCCAAGGTAGTCCGTAATCAGTGTGCTATTCGCCATCGTCTTGTCCTCAGAGTGGAACGTAAATCGGCTCGCCTGCGCCGTTGGTGATGAATGCCGGCCCCGGAGTATCGCCGCTCACGAGGAGCCCTGTGCCGTTGCTGGAACCCCCACCTATAGCAGAAATCACGCCGGCTGTAATGCCGATTGTCGTGCCGTCAGGCTCGACGAGGCCCTTCTGTCCTGTGGTAGCCACCGGCACAGAAATCACGCCGGCTGTAATGCCGATTGTCGTGCCGTCAGGCTCGACGAGGCCCTTCTGTCCTGTGGTAGCCACCTGCACGGCCGGCGCGGCGTCGCTGCGCATGAAGGTCTTTGCCGTGCCGTTGACGGCTGCAGGGCCGGCAGTCGCTGTCGGGTTGGCGCCGACAGGAACGAGCGCGATGATGACACGCGTGACGCTCTGCGACGCAGCGATCAACGGCGCAAGCAACTTCGCCAGCGCAGAGATCGGGATCGATGTCGGCGCAGCAGGAACGGAACCGGGATTACCGATTACGCTCTGCCCCGCGATAGGCTGACGAACGCCGCGGATGGCATTGGTCATTGCGGATTGCCTCCGATGTAAGTCTGATCCGTCTTCTGCATGCGATTGTAAAGGCGCTCCTTGTAGCCCGGATTGATCGCGTCGAGCAGGTTGTCTTTTATGTAGCGATCCGTCGCCCACTTCGTCCAGATGAAGTTGTTGCCGGGCACTACGCCATAGCCGACGCGTGCAGCCTGTTCGGTGTCGCCGCCCAAGCGTTTCATCAGCGTGTCATTGTCAATGCCACCTGTCGCATATTCGCCCGTGTGCCCAAGCACGCGCGAGATCACGTCGCCGATGTCGAGCACCTTACCGGCCGTAGGGCCCAGAGCGACATTGCCGATGGTGTCCCACAGCTTCGCGTCGGGGTTCTTCACCTGGGACAGAAGGAAGTCGGAGTACAGACCGAAGCTCTGGCGCATGAACGCGCGCAGCAGAACATCTTTCGTCTGCGCCGGGTCCATCACGGTCTCAGGCTCTTTGCCGTCGCGCACGTCGGACATCGCGTTGACGAGCATCCCGAACGCGACGTTATTGGCGGCGAACTTCAGGAACTTCACGCGAGCGCCCGGCACACCGCCGCTGCCCTTTGCGAAATTCATCATCGCGCGGCCCCATCCCACATTGTCGGGGTTCGCGTCGCCCATCACCATTGCGCCCAGATGCTTGCGCATCAGGTTGTAGGTAAAGCCCTTCAGTTCGTTCGCGCTGCGCAGCACCTGGCCTATGCCACTGCCGGCGTTCGTGCCCTGATTGGTGATCGCCTGCATCGATGCGGAGTAGCCCGTCGTGTGACGTTCGGCGAGTTCCGCCATCATGTTGCGGTAACGGTCAGCGAGATCGGTACGCGCGCGGCGGAGGGCTGCGTCACTTGCAGTTGCGCCGGCCAAAGGCTTGAACTCGTTAAGGTCCATGCGGCGGATTGCGAGCGGACTGAAGGTGCTCGTCTTGCTGTCGATCTGCACGGGCGTCTGCTGGCGGATCACATCCCACTCTTTGTCGCCGATCCCGAATGTCTGCATGTAACGCTGCTGCCCAGGCAGAAGCTGACTGAAGGTCTTGCCGCGGTCGATCCAGTGATCCACGCCGAAAGCCGTACCGACGTTTAAACGGGTCCGATCCGACCAGCCGCTGTGACCGAAGTATTTGTTCGCGTACTGCGATGCCTTGTTGACGGCGCCGAAGCCTTCCCACTCCATGCTAGAATGCGTGAGCGGCTTCGTGGCGTCGTTGAGCAGGATGCCCATTTCGGTTGCCAGCCGGAAACGCTCGTCCTTGTTCAGGCCGGCGAAGCGATCCATCGTCTTACCCATGCTCTTGAAGTAGCCTTGCATGGACGCGCCGCCGTGCTCCTCCATCGCGCGCATGGCGAGCGGAATATCACCCGGCAGCACCACGAGCGAACCGGCAATCGAGATCGTGTCCATCGCCGTGCGCAGCGCCTGCACGTAATGCACGGCTGCATGCTCCGGCGATGACAGCGAGTTCGTCAGAGAAGGGAGCCACTTATCGAACAGCGCTTTCTTCGTGTTCGTGAAATCCGCAAGAGCTTTCGCACTGCCTTGCTCCGCGATCTGCTTTTCCCACGGCTCAATAACCCGTGTAAATGCAGATTTGAGATCGCCCGGTCCCCATTCCTTCGCAATTTCGACATCGCGGGCTCCATACTTGAGGTGGCTCGCCATGTCTTCGGCGAACGAACGATTGCCGCCGTACTTCTGATGGTAATTCCAGCCGTCCTCAGGCGACGCGAAGAATAGTTCGCGGCTCTTGGTCGGATCGGATGCGCCGTACTGCAGATGATTGTGCGCGACGAACTGCTTGTGGATTTCCGCGAGACGCTGGCGCTTGTCGGCGTCGGTCGCGTTGGCAAGCTCGCCGCCGAACGACTTGTTCCAGTCGATCATCATTTTGTTCTTCGGCGTCATCAAGTCATTGACCCACGCCTTCGTCGCTTCGGGGCTGCCGTAGTTGTTGCCGCCGGCACGCGCGAGTGAAAAAGGATCGTGCTGCTGCGGGCCTTCCCAGTCTTCCTGCTTGCCAACGGGAATGAATGCGGCCTTCTTGTCGTTCCACAGCATATCGGAATGCGACTTCAAAATCTTCGCGACGGCAACTGCCTTCGGCCCGTACTGCGCTTCCGTGCCGTCCGCGCGCTGCAATGCGCCGAACGCGAAGCGGATGTTCTTGTCGTCCGTGCCGCTGAATGCGTAATCGTCGAGCTTCGCCTTCTGCAGATCGGCGATCATCGCTTGCTGGCGTTCGGCCGTGCCGTGCGTGATGCGCACGCCCAGGCTGTCATTCGCGCCGGGAAACTGCTTCAAGCTTTCGATAGCCATGGACTGCAACACCTGACCGGGGGCCTTGAGGGCGAAATCGCCAGTCTGCGCGATGCGTGCGTTCTGCTTGACCCGCGCAAGCTCATTGCCGGCGGCGATGGTCTGCCGCGCCTGCTTGATCTCCTCTTGCTTCTCGACGAACTGCTGGAGCGCGACCTTCATCTTCACAGGGTCGCCGCCGGCAGCGTTTAAACGGGCCTTCAGCCGTTCGCCTTGGCGACCGATGGCGCCGAACTCGCGGTCGGTGAGACTGCGGCCAAGAACCTTTTCGATCTCAGGGCGGCAATTAGTCTGTGGCATAGGTTACTCCGTTCCCCAGTGCGCACTGCGCGGCAGTCTGGACAGCCTTCGTCAACTCGTCGTGCGTAAGCGTGCCTTCGACCGGAGCCGCAGCGGTATCCGCCAGGGTCTTCTTGAACCCTTCTAGCGCATCCGGGTTGATGGCCGCAATCTGCTCCTGCGCAGCGGCGACGTTCTCATTCGCAGGTTGGCCCACGGCAGTCTGACCTTCCGGCTGCGCTTGCGCAAGCAAGTCTGTCCGCGCGGCGCGCTGGCGAAGCTCCTCAACGGGCGCGAGCGTGAAGTCGGGTGTGACGTTCGGGATCACGCTGCGCTCCGCTTCCGCCTGGAACTCCTGCATCATCTGGTCGTGTTCGTCGTTAATCGTGAGCGCGTTGCGTTTCGTCGAAAACACCGCATCCACATCGGTATCGTGATCGGCCGCCATCTGTTGCATCGCAAGTGAGCCGGCTTGCACGCGTTGATCCATCGGGACACCACGAAGCCGACGTACATAGTCCTGTGTCTCCTTCGGAAGAACGCTGTCATCGCGATTGGAATGCAACCACTCGTCCGCGCGACCGGGGCCGGCGTTGTAGCCAATGGCGACCGCTTCGGGATCGCCCTTATAGCGCTTGTCGAGATAGTCGAGATACTTCTGCGCGATCTCTTTGTTCTTCACGGGATCGCGAAGCTGCTGCGCGACTTCCTCGTCGCTGCCCTGCAGACCCATCATGCGCGCCGTGCCGGGTTCGATCTGATGCATGCCAACGGCGCCGGTCGGAGACACAACGTCGTTCGGGCTGATGCCTTCGCGCTTCGCAGCGGCTTCCGTGCGCTCAAGCTGCGCGATCACGTCGGGCGTTACCTTCTCGCCGGGGCGCACCATCGCGCGTTCGCCGAACGTAGCGTGTCCCAGAGCACCAATGCCGGCGCCCAGCGTGAGTTGCTGCAGCATCTGGTACGAGTTCATGTCTTCGTCGTGGCCCGTCAGCATGCCCTGGACCTTCGACGCGCTGACATTGTAAGCCGTCGCTTCGGTCGCACCCAGGGCCAAGCGTCCTGCGAGTGGAAGTCCCATCTTCCCGATCACGGCTCCGGCGCCGGGCAATGCCAGATTGATCGGATCGGCAACGCCGGCTGCGAAGTTCGCGACGCCGCTTTGCCCGTTGGTGCGATCCAAACGAATTTGATCATAGCGCACGAGCGACTGGCGTTTCACTTCCGCCCGGATCGTGCCAGCAGTCGTGCCGGCTGCAGGAACCCATGCGCCGTCGAGCCCCTGCCCTTGCAGTTGCTTCACCGCTTCATCGTGGCTGACATGCGTCTGATCGCCGAAGTCCGCGCCGATCTCGCGGTCGAGCGCGATGGGACCGATGTTCTGATGATACGCCTGCTCGAACGACGTGCCGAAGCCTGCCGTGTCGTGCCCTGGTCCTGTCGGCTGCGCGCCCTCGATAGGAGCAGCGGGGCCGCCATTCATGACCGGCGTGATGGGAAGTCCTGCGTCCGCCATTGGCTCCTCAGAGGGTTGGGTCTGAACCGGCGATCAATTTTCCGGCGTCTTCGATCCTGCCCAGAAGATCGCCGGGCTTGCTCTGGATGCGCTCCGGGTGCGCGATGCTATTCAGATTGTTCATGACGCCGCGGTTACCTTTGCCCAACTGTTCGAGTTGCGAGTAGGCGATGTTGACAGTCTGCACCTTGCCGTTGACTTTCTCGTACACGGGTTGCCCGTATTGATCGAACAACTGCGCGCCATCGCCTTTCGCGTTGGTGCTCCAATGCCCGAAGTCCTGAACGTCGGCTTTGTACATGTCGCTCTGCAGCGCACCGCCGGCTCCGCTGAAGCTTGGAGGCGCAATGAGATTGTGGTTCTTTATGTCATTGAGAACCGACTGCGCGCCGTCCGCCACATCCATGTCATCGAAGTTCGACGGTATGCGCATGTTGCCGCGGATGTTGTAGCGATCAAGGATCATAGACTTCGCCATCGACTGCGCGGTCGCAGTGGACACGTCGCCGTGATAGCGCAGCAGAGACGACAGCGCGGCCTCGTAGTTGCCGACAAGCTGGCGCCCATTGACTGTATCGCTGAACGTGGCGGCAAACGAGGAGAACGCAGCGCGAGCGACCGCATCCGCTTTTGCTTCGGTGATGCCGCTCTGGCGGAACAAGTCGTCGTTCGTCATGCTAGTTGCCTTTAGCACGTCGCCCGCCATTGTGAAAGTCTTGGGATCGCCGATCAATTGCCCCGCCACGTACTGACCGGGCTTGATAATATGGTCGCGCAGAAGCTCGTGCACGGCCCCTCCATAATAGGCGCCTGTCGTGTCACGAAGGTTCGAGAGTGTGCCGGCGGCCTGCAGCGCGCCCTGCGGCGTCTGATCGACAGCCTGCAACGAATTGCCGATATCGCGCTTCATGTCATCCGTGAGCACAGACGGAACGCGGCCGGGGTAGAGACGCGCTTGCTGCCCTTCGCTGAATGCAGCATAGGTCTGAAAGTTCTGCGGCGTCGGGTTCTTCTGATAGTTCACGTACAACGCTGCAACCTTGTCGTTCTGATACGGGCCGTCGAGCAAAGCCATCGCCGGGTTGCGAGCGAACGCATCGTCGCGCTCCTTCATTACCTTCAGCGAAGTCTGGTATGCAGCGTTTGCTGCCTGAATATCGCCCGGCGTTCCGGCCTTATCGAAATCTGCTTTGCGCTGCTGCACATACGACAGCATCTGATCCTGCGGAAGATCGCCAATGTCCTTCTTGACCTTGAACTCTGCAGCCGCTGCATTCAAATCGTCAACCCGCTTGGCCGCGGCTGCGATCTGTTCCGGCGTACGTGCGCTGTTACCGCTGCGGACAACGAACGATGTCGCCTTATCATTCGGGCCGAACTGACGCACTTGATCCAAGATCGCCGGCATCTGCTTGTCGATGTAGAGCGACACGGCGTCGCCACTCGTCTTGTTCGCTTTATTCAGGTCTTCCTGAACGCGCTCGTAGTCCTGCGGCGACATATTGTTCTTGAAGTTGTCGCCGGCCAAAGTCGCACGCGCCTTGTCCACATCGGCAATCTTCGCCGCTGGGTTCGAATTGACCGCATTGACGATGGCGATGCCAGCGGAATTGTAGATCGTTTCAGCGCCCGCGCGCTTCAGCTTTGCAGTGTCCGTGACAGATAGCGCGCCAGGATGTGCGGCGGTGTACGTGTCCACCATATCGGAATGCTGCTTCGCGAGCGTATCGACCGACGTAGGGTCAAGCGTCGCCGCATTGCCAAGCTTCTGCCCGAGCGCGCCGATGGATTGGAATGCATAGTCCTTCGTCTGCGCGGTCCACTGTTGGTCGCCGCGATCCATCATGTTCATGCGCAGATCGGCAGACATCTTCTGGAACGCTTCCTTCGTGCGCACTCCCGTATACTTGTCACCCAGCGCGTCGATCTGTCCCTGAAGATCGCTGTCGTATTTGTCGAGCGGATTGACGCCCGACGAAGGATCGGACTTATTCAGCGTGTCGGTGAGCGCGGCGTGCGCCTTGACAGTCAAGTCCGCCATATCCGCCATCATGCCGGCGGTCTGCGCCTGATCGGCACGGTTCTGCGCCTTATCGTAATCCTCGCCCATACCCGTGATCGTGCGGCCGATCTCTTCGGCTGCGCGCTCGCCATGATAACCGGCTTGCTCGTACGCCTCCGACGCCATGTTGTTCGGTTCGAGTTTTGCTGTCGCTTCGTATTGGGGAATGCGGGGAGCCATCGTGTCCTCTTAAATCAGCATGTCGAGAATGCTACCGGCGCCCTTGGCCGCTGCAGCAACGCCTTGTGCTATCGCTTGATCGGATCGCGCGGTGTCGGCCGAAGCTTCCGCTTCAAAGCCCTGCACCTGCAGAGTTGCGTTGTTCGCGACGATAGCGCGCTGCAAGCCGCCCTGCTGTTGCGACGCGCGCGCAAGATATTGGTTCGAGCCGCCGGAGCCGACGCCGCCCGCGCTCTCTACTGCGCTCTGGCCGCTGATCGTCTGGTACACCTGACGGTTGACTTGCTCCTGCTGAATGACACCGCTGCGCTGCGCAACCTGGGCATTCGACTTCGCGTAGCCGGCTGCCTGCTGGTACTCGCTTGCGGCCATAAAGTCGCCAACGCTCTGTGCAATGTCGCCGATTGCGCCGCCAATTTCCGAACCAAAGCCGCTCATGTCATTTGTCCTGCGCCGCGATGTACCCGCCCATCGCCGAAATCGTCAACGGCGTGGGGCGCGTCACCTGCCATGCGATCTGACTGTCCCAGCTATAATTGTCGGGCATCGTAGTGGAAAGCGTGCCCGTGTACAAGTTGGGCTGCTCCACAAGGTTCTCGTCCTCGTCCATCACATAGACAGTATCGGTCGCGTCGCCTATAGGGAACGTGTTGTCCGTGCTGATATTGAAGTTCTGGCCGTTCACCACAGCCGCAGCGAACCAGTGCTGACGGCGCTTCTTGCCGAATGCAGGACCAGCCGCGGCGCCCGCGTCGGGGCCGTAGTCGGGCCGCAGAAGCTGCCCAGCGGACGTGTAGTTCACACCAATGGACATCGGCACGTTGAACTGATCTGGCGGCGGCCAGTTGGCGTTCGACGTGGGCGCAGAAGGCGTAATCAGGCCCCAGCCTGTGAAGCTGTTGTTCGTCTGCATGTACATGCCCAGGCGCACTAGTCCCATCTCGCCCGTGGTATAGGCGACTTCGACGGACGAGATGATCGCATTCCGCTCCGGCCAATAGAGCGAATTTCCAAAGCTATCCGTAACGGTCGGGAACGATGCGGTCGTCAGAGATTGGCTCGCCGCGGTGAGCGCGAGCGTATAGAGCGTGCCCGTGCCGCGCTCGTACATGAAGGTGCCAGCCGGCATCTGCAACTGCGCCATGTTCTGCGACGTGAAGGGGCAGCCGGCGCCATTCGTCTCCGCTTGCACCGCGACGATTGCTGCAGTGTTCGGGTTGAATTTCACCCAGTAGGCCGTATGCGTCACGCTGTCTGTCGTGTTGACATACATGATGCAGTTGTTATCGGTCGGATCGAATGCGACGCCTATAACATTGCTGAAGTGCGTCCACGTCGCATCGACGCTCGCGGGCGAGATCGTTCCGCTCTTGTTGATGCTGAGACTGTTGCCGCCGTTCAAGAAGCTGCTGTACGTGCCGGCAACCGTGAGCACATAGACGCCAAGGGCGGTCGTCGAAGCAGAGCCATAAACCGGCGTACCCAAGCAGTAGAACGTGCCGGGCACGATACCGGGGCACAGATACGCCTCGCTATCGATGATCTGCGTGCTGCCGACATACTGCATCGCGTCTGCGTCGATAACGCCGATGCCATTGTTGTGGTTCGAGCCGCCAGTGATGAACGCCGTCGCGATGTAGTTCGACGTGCCCAAGCTGAACGGGATCATGGAGTTCTGCGCCGCGCCGAAGCCCGCCGGCCCGTTTAGGAACGAATTGCTGAACTCGCCGAACGATCCCGTGTTGCGCAGAGTGTCCATGTCGATGCGCGCAATCGGCGTCGAGTTGTCGCCGCCGCCCATGCCCGTATAGAGGCAGTTGTTGCCGGGATGATAGCAAGCAAGCGGAACAGACGGCATGCTGATGCCGCTTCCATAGAAAATCTGCGTCGATGTCGCCGTGCTTTCGACGTTGAACGTGCTCGCGTTGTAAACGCGAATGCCGTTGCTCTCCACAGTGATGAACCAATCCTCGTCCTGCACAAGGATCATGCCGCCGCTGGCGCTCGTGCCAACACCGCTGCTATCGGTCGGGTTATAAGCGCCGAATGCGTCGTTCGTATACACGTTCGCATCCGGCGGCTGTATCGGGAGCGCGAAGACGCCGTAATCCGTACCGTTGCTCAAGCCTTCGACATACGAGAGCGTGAACGCAGCCGGTGTTCCGAACGTCAGCGTAATGTGACCGTCAGGCCCTTGCACCACGTAGTCGCCCAAGTCCAGGCCGCCCATGCTGACTGTTATAGTTTCGCCGATGATCTCGTACATCCCATAGAGCGTGATGCCGGTATTGTTCGACGTGGCGCAGCCGATCTGCGCAGCGCCGTCCGTGAACCCTTGCGCCCATGATGCTTGCGTCGCGTCGAAGATGTGACCGAGTTCAAGGTACTCGTACAACTCCGTCGTCGGATTGTAAGCGATGGTGTAAAGCGTCGTCGTCAACCCGTCGCTCGACGGCCCTGTCGAGATCGACGTGCAAGTGCGACCGCCGCCGATGGAATGATTGTGCCAACCGTTGTAGTTCTGGTTCGCGTCGTGAGAATGCTGGAACGTCGTGCCGATCAGCGAGCCGTCATTGCAGCGCGCCCACAGGAAATGCGACGGCTCTTGCTGCCAACGAATTTCCGCAATACCCGGCGCACAGAGATCATCTGCCATCTCCGACAGATTATCGGCGTACCAGCCCGACGCTTCGCCATACGGATAGTTCGCGTAATTCATGACGCGCTGCACTTCGCGCTGCACGAAGCACGTCGTCATCTCCGTCTGCTGCGGTTCAATGTTCGCGCAGCCGTACGTCGAGACGCGGTGCCATTGAACGCTCGTCGGCGTAAGTGGATCGCCGAAGTTCGATGCGGTGATGATCCATTCGCCGTTCTGGCCGCCCGTGAGAACGCCCTGCTGCGTCGGCAACATCCACAGCACCTGATTGATTTTCGGCGCGTTGCTTTCTTCGGACAGCGCATTGCCATCGCCAACTGTGCCATCGGGCGCGCTGGGCGCGAAGTTGAACGGATCGTTTGCGCACGAGCCGTCGAAGCGGTTAGTCACGACTTGGCCGGCGAGCAGCAAACGACCCTCGTAGTACACGCCAACGGACGGATAGCCGGTCGTCGCAGAATAGAGGCCAAGCTGCCACGATGCACTCGCGGCTGTGCTGAACAATGTGTCGCCGGGGATCGCTGCGCCGCCGCGGTTCGTAACGGCGGCCGGCTGCACAGTCGCGGTGACTTGCGTGGTGCTGTTCACCGCCGTGATGATCGCCCACACCCAAATGATCGTCTGCCCCGTGACAACCCAGTTCGTCCCGTTGTCCGTCGTCGGGTTGTTGCCAATGTTGCCGCCGATCTGCGACGAATAGATGTTGTTGTCGGAGCCGGTGACGATTGTGCCGTTGGAGTACGTCGTGCCGCTTGCCCACGCCGGCGGCCCGCTTTGGAAACGCAGCATGCGGCCGACATCGGTTGGCGCGAAGCCAAGGTTGTTGTTGATGCCCGTGATACTCGACGCAGTGAACGTGATGCTGCCGCTCGTGCCGCTGGGCGTGAGCGTCGTTGTCGTCTCGTTGATGTCGAAGTACGGACCATCCTTAAACGACTGCGCGGCGAGCGCGAAGTTGCCGAACGGCGGCACAGTCAGGTTCTGCGGAGGCGTCGAAGGATGCAGGATCACTGCATTTGTGTCGGTCTGCACGAGACGAAGCGCCGCCAATGCGGGCTGCGGCCAAGGGGTAGTGAGTTCGAGAATTTTGTAGACGCGATCCACGCCATTGAGCGTCGGCGCCGTGTACGGCTGCGTGTCGCCGTTGATCGGCAAACCCGTCATCGCATCATAGATCGCGAACGTATTTCCACTGATGCTCTGGATCACGAACTGGCGGCCCGACAGGATCGGCGACGTGCTGGGCGCGATCATATCGAACGTCACGGTATCATAGTTGTTCCAGCCTGACGGGATCGTGCCGTTCAATGTCACGATTGCCGGCGTCGCGGTCGAGATGGACTTGATCGTCACGCCAACGTCGGGCGTGAACACGAAGCCGTTGCCGACGTGCGCGCGCATGAAGCCATTCGTGAACTCAAGCTGAAACGGCTCCGAGAACTTCAGGAAGCAGTCGATCAACCGCGCCGGCTGCCCAGCGCGCGTGTTGCCGCCCCACAAGAAGCCAGGACGCCGCGTCCACGGCGCATTGTAGAGCGGCATACTGTTTAAACATACTGCCATCGCCGACTTGTATTTCGGGTCGTGCATGCGGCCCTGTGCATTGGGAGACCAGCGCCCGCCGCGGAAATCAGTCTGGACGAATGAAGTCTGGGGCATATTTACTGCCTCGTGAGGATGTAGTCGTCGAGCGGCGGTTCGGTCGAGCCCTGTTCGATTGCGTTCACAGCGCGAGCGTCAGACATGAACTGCTTATAGTCGGCACCGATCTGCTTGACCTTCGTGGTGCTCTGCGTAAGCGGCTCGCACACTTCCAGCCCGATACGTGCGGCCAAGCCTTCGCAGAACATGTCGTCCATCATCGTCACGTCGGTGGTGTCGGTGACGAAGCGCATGAGGATCGGGCCGGGATCGCCGGAGATCAGCAAGCCGCCCTCGAACTCCCAATCGGTCGCCGCGAGATTGCTGGGGAAGCCCATGATCGAACCGCGGCCGGCGGTCGGGTCTTGCGGCGCGCGGCGCAGGTAGCCAACCGGCAGCACATAGATGTTGCGCGTGCTCGTCTGCCAGATCGGCCCCGTGTTGGCCGGCCACTGCACGACGAGCGGCGCGGCGGTCGCGCCTGTGAGCGCGGCCCATCCCGGCCCTGTCGAAGGGACGTTCTGATTGCTGTTCGAGATCGACGCATAGAGCGTGTTCGTAATGGTGTCCATCACGATCTCGCCCGTGCCGTACGCGAGCGTGTTATCGTATTGCACAGCCGTATAGACGCCGAAATATTCCGCCCAGAAACCCGTCGTCGCGGTCGGATCGTTGCCGGTCGAGCCTGTTGGGTTCACGTAGCTATAAATGCGATTGTCGGACGCCTTCACGATCTGGCCTTGGCTGTAAGCTGTGCCATTGTTGTAAGTCGGGAACGTCACGACGAACATGGGGTTCATCTGCACGACCTGCCACGACGCGGGGCTCGTGTCGGGCTCGTTACCTTCGTTCGTGTTCGCGAGCGAGATGTAATTGATCGGAGCGCCGTAGGCGTCGGTGCCATACGTGGTGTAGGCGCCCAGGCTGTAACTCAGCGTGCTCTGCCACGATTGTAGCGGCGTACCGACAGCACGAAGAAGAACACGCCGCGTCGCGAACGTCCACAGATTGCGGCGAAGTTCAGCCCGGCGAAGCTTATCGTAGCAGAAGGTCGTTTCCTTAGCGTTCTTGGTCGTGGGGTTGGCATAGTCGGCCGCCGTGATCCTGCGCGCACCGCAGTGCTGCAGCGCGCGATTGATGATGTCCACAGGAGTATTGAAAGCGGTGTCGTAGTAGAGCATGGGCCAATCCTCCGCCCAAGCCTATCAGTGCAGGGGCACGCGAGCAACCGTTAGGTTCACGCCGCCGCCGGTATCGCCGGTCAGCGCGAACTGATATGAGCCGGGCGGCAGATCGACGATGATTGCGCCGGCCGCTGAGAGCGTCGCGACTTTCTCGTTCTGCTCCGCAGCCGATGCATCGTAAGCGCCGAAAATGTCCACGAAGTTGCCAGCGGCGTCTTCCACCTGCACCGCGGCGGTCGAGAACGTGCCGCTTGCAATGAACATGTACCGGCCGCCAAGCTTCAGAACGAATGCCTGAGTGGCCGTGGTGACGCCAGCGAAGTATACTGCTTCATGCGCCATCATGGCGACGATCCTTACGTTTCGTTCGCCGGGCCGTCTTGGAAGACCGTGACGGTTCCGTCGAGCACATAGTCGGAGAGACGACGGAGCGCCTGCGCGACTTCGGAGCGATACCAGTAGGCGCCCGATGCATTCTGCGTGGGCGTTGCGACGCGGACTTCAATGTCGAGCGTCGCTGTGGAGGCCGCACCTTCAGTCACGCCGCCGGGCGAATAACCGTCCTGCTCGCCGTAATTGAAGCCGAAGAAAATGTTCGCCATCTGGCGCTCCTGTTTAAACGTTACCGGTATTTCGGCACGTCCTGAGGACGTGCCGAAACATTACGGCGCCGCGTAATCGACGATCACACCGATGTTGCCGGCAACCGCCGTATGGGCGACCGCTTCGACCGCGGCGACGACATCGATAAATCCGCCCGGATCGGACGCGAGGCCCAGGAAGTCCCAGAGCATCTGGTCCATGTTGATCGGGCCGATCTTCGACGTGGTGATCGCACCCGCCAAGCCGGTCGCGGTCGGCGCCGCCGTGGAGGCGAAGAAGCACGAAGTCGAGATCAGCGTGCCCTGCAGCGAGGGCTGCGTGCCATCGATGGTGCTGTCGCTGTAGTAGGCGCCCACGTTCCAGGCCAGCGTCGGCGTGCCATAGCTGTCCATCACGGCGTCGGCAAAGAGCTTCATGCTCTTGACGTTCGCGCGCGAGGGAAGGCGTACGAGCTTGTAGGTGCTCGACGTGGTGGCGAGACCCGTGGTCGTCGCACCGCAATAGTCGCTTGTCTGCACGACTTCCGCGGCGATGTTGAAGCCTGCGGTGTCGTAGGCCGGCGCAATCGCGATGGGGGAAGACGTGAGGCTCCCGTCCAAGTTCGTGATTGTGCGGCTGAGAAGGTTGTCGGCTGCCATAGTCGTTACTCCAAATCCTCAAGTGGCGGAGAGGGAGGGCCGAAGCCCTCCCGCACCTATTACGGGTCAATCGGTGCGCCCGAAGTGTCGGCGCACAGGACCTGCAAGACTTTGCCCGGCTGCGTACGGGTCGCCCCGAACGTGTGGACCGTCGAAACGTCCCACGGATTGCCTTCCAAGTCGGGACGTTGGAAGATTTGCGTCTTGACTTCCTGCCAGAGGCCCAGATGCAGGCCGGAGCGCACGAAGACGAGAACGCCGCGCGTGGTGTTCAGGGTCGTCTGCGGGAGACGTTCCATCACGACCACATCCATGCCGACGAAGCGCGTGACCTTGCCATCGACAAGAACGGTGTTCTTGGCGATCTCGGCGTTGTACTCTGCGCTCGTAACCTGTACCTGCTTGAGCAGGTCGCTCTCCTGCTGGGAGCCGATCACGATAGTGACGGGATCGTTCTCCAGATCGTTTTCGTAGTGACGCAGGATGCGCCGTGCTTCGATCATCTTGGCGACCGTGAGGCCCGTGGCCGCGGCGGCGCCGAAGTTGGCGGCGACCTGGAAGCTCGACGTTACGAAGCTCTCGGTCGTCAGCGAGGACGCGTCCTGACCGATCAAGGCCGTGCCGGTCGCGGCTGCGATGACTGCATCGTCCCAGTCACGACCGCAAGCGTACGCGGCGTTCTGCGTCGCCATCGACTTCGGATCGACGATGGTACGCAACTGGTCGAAGTTGTCATAAAGCTGTTCGATGACGCGATCCTGCGGCGTGAGCCAGCGGCGCACGTAATCCTGCACGGTGTTCGTCTTCGGAGCGAAGCGGCCCTTGGGCGCGCGGCTCTTGATGGCGCCGATCTGGTTGACCGGCGAAACGAGTTTGCCGACGTAGCCGGTGCTTTCCTCGACGCGACCGCGCAGCTTGGAACCCTTTTGCTGAAGCAAGAGTTCGAGACGCTGCGTGAACTGCGTCGTATAGAAGGGGATCATACCCTGGTCAATCGTGGTCATGTCACTGCCTCAAAAGCGGTTTCAGATTTTCCGCCTTGTCCCTCACGGGGGGCTATGACACTTCGACCCAAAGGGTTCCCGAAGTGGGTCCAGCGCGCGGCGGCCGGATGGTCGCGCCCGCCTTCCGCCGCTCCCCGGTTCGCTGCGCGAGCCGCTAGCCGGGTGCTGGACATGATTGGTAGCGCAAGATTATTGCGCCGTCAAGCACTGCGCAAGATTATTTCGCGCGCCGTTTGGCGGAGCGGGTGAGCGCGAGGCCAAGGTTGCCGCGGGCACGAGTTTTCTTGTCGCTGCTGTGGCTGTCCTTCTCAAGCTGCTCGTGGGTGGAGATGCCGTTGCGAGCGGCTTTCTCTTTCTCCGCGCCGGGGTGCGTGATCTTTTTCGCTGCACGCGACAGCGCGCCCATGTTCTTCATTTCTTTTTCCTCATGCCTTTCGTCGAGAAATGTTTGCCCTTGTCCGCGTGGCGGAACTCTGTCGCGACCGATTGTGATGGCATCTTCTTGCCTTCGGCGCGCAGCTTCGCTCTGCCGGCTGATGTCGATGCCATCGCCATGAAACGGTGCTGCGCGCCGGAGGAAGAAGGCATCTTAGCCTCCGATGCCGGAGATGATTTTGACGAGCGAATTGAACTCCTCGTTCGCCTTGAAGTCGCCCGCACTGACCTTCGCAGACCAGCCGGCATCGCGCTTTAGTTCGTCGAGCTTCGCTTGCGCTTGCTCGCGCGTGAGGAGACCCTTCGTCACGCCGTCACCCGACGCAACGAATTTGTCTTCGCCCATCATCTGCCCAAGCTTCAGCAGCGACTGCATCGTCGGCTCATAGCCAACGGTGTTCTCAATCGTCTGGATGAAGTCTTCGGGAAGACCCAACTTCGTCACCGCCTGCGTGGCGATGAATTTGTTGGCTTCCTTGTTGGCGCCCCACGAAGCGTCGAGCTTTGCGCGGCCTTCGGCGATGGCGGCTTGACGTGTCGCGATCTCCTGCTGCTCCGCGCCTTCCATGAACTTCACGAAGTCGCTGACGAGTTCCTGCGCCTTCGCCGCGGGGATGCCGCGCGCGTGGACGCTCTCACGCATCGTATTGACAAAGCTATCGTCGAGATCACTCCCATCCGAAAACTTGATCTTGGAGAAGTCGTAGCCATCGGCCTTCTCCGGTACGCCGATCTTCGCGTTGAAGGCTTTCCATCCTTCGGTGTCGGCGGCGTCCTTCGGCATGCGCACAAGTTGTTCGCGTGGGATACCCAGGTGCTTTTCGACTTCGTGGTAAGATTTCACTGCTTCGTGCAACGCTTCGACGGCGGGCTTTTGATCCCACCCTTTGAGCTTCAGATTGCCCAGCAAACCCTCGCGCGCCGTGCGTGTCGCGTCATCCCAGTTACCTGGATTGACGAAATACGGATCGGCTGCGACGGTTGCCACAGTTGTCGTTCCTTCAGGCATTGATTTGGTCCTTGCGTCGTGCCAGAGCGAACATTTCCTCCGGCGTTAAATTGAGAGCCCTTTGCAGCCGAAGCCACACTTGGCGACGGCCCTCACGGATCGCCAAATCTCTATCACTGTTGCCGGTCGCGGTTGTGCGGTTCGCGCAACAGAAGTCTTCGATGTCGGCGAGCACGTATTGCACTGCCGGCGATTGCCGATTGAACACCTGCTCGTAAGCTCGCTTGTGCCCACGGATGTAGCGCATCGCGCGGTCGATCATGCTGTCATCGCTCATTGCTGGGGCGCTCCGCCGGGCTGTTGACCTGTGATCTGCTGTCCGCCCTGCTTGGCGACGACAGCGCGAGCCTTGAGCATCGCAGCCTGCGCCGGCAGAGCCTGAACTTGCTGTTGCTGCTGCTGCGCTTTCGCGCGCGCTTGGCGCTTCGCCGCGATCTTATCGGGCGACGCCATCCAGCTTTCGGGCACAGATTGAATGCGCGCGATCTCCGGCCAAGCAACGTCGTGATCTGCCCAGTCGAGCACGGACGGATCGGACATCTGGCCTGCGACCTGTAGCGAGCTTTCCATGGTGCGCAGGAAGCCTGACGCTTCACCTGCGCGCATCATCTTGAACAGCGGCGAGATGAACTGCACGCGGTACTCGCCGCGTGCTTCCGCAAGCTCCGGCGGCATGGGCGGCAGAATGCGCATCTGCACCGCAAGGTCGATCTCGCGTTCGATCAGCGCTTCCAGATAGTCGGACAAGCCGCCCACTGTTGGCGCGAGGAACACGCCCTTCTGATTGATAAGTTCGATGACCTGCGTCGCGGTCATGTTCGGGTTCTGCGTGAGCGTCTGGAAGATCGTAGATAGGAAGCCCTCGCCCAGGATCGCGCGCTCCTCGTCCATCATCTTGTCAGTGATCTGGATGTCGCCGGCCGGCAGCGTGTGCACGAGCGGCTGCCCATCACTGTTCACCCAGCCTTTGTTCATCGCGCCGGGGATCAGATCGAAGTCGCCGATGCCGTCGTCCGACGCCATAAGGATCGGATCGCCCGCGCGATGGCCGGCCTTCAAGAACGTCGCCTTCTCCGCGTTGAGCGTCTTCAGCGACGGCAGGTAATCCATCGCCGGCCCGCGCCCATAGATTTCATTCGGCCATTCGGTGTAACGCGCCATCGGCATCGGGAAGCTGTAATAGCCGCCTTCCTGCATCATGCGCTTGCTCGACGCATCGACGTAGTGCGAGATGAAAGGCTTGCCCTTAACCGACAGCTTCGCGTTCGGGTCGTAGTCGGGGTTCGGATAGACGCAGTGGAACATGTCGAACAGTTGCTCGCTGTTCTTGTCCTGCGCTTCATCGACGTTCGGCGCGAGCATGTCCTGCCCGAACTTCTGCAGCATCTGCCGCGCGGTCATGCGATATGCGCGCACCATCGCATCGACCTGACCTTGGTGATTTGTGCGAATGTACACTTCGCCGATGGGCAGCGCCTTGTAGCGCGTGCCGCGCACGGGGCGACCGTGCATGTCGTAAAGCTGATCGACGAACATGGGGCCGTTGCCGAACGCACCGACCTGCTGCCAGATCATCTGATTGTTCTTGCGGAAGTTCGCTTGGCCCAGGTAGCGCATGCGGTAGAGCGCGTTCGACGCGGCCTCCATCCACAGGCGCACGCGGCGCAGCTTCTGCAAATCGGGATTGCTCGCCTGCAACTCGTGCCAGTTGGACGAGAAGGGCGTGAGCATGCTGTCGCAGATCGCAGCGAACTTCGCAAGCATCACCATGCCCGTCGCATCGATCTGACGATCCGTCTTCTTCAGGCCGGGGAAGTTGTAGCTGTTGCGGAAGAACGTGTTGCGCATGTTCGGCATGACAAGCTGGGACACTTCCTCCCACTGCCATGAGAAGTTCGGTCGGTAAATCTCGCACTGATTGAACACGTTGAAGCACGCTTCGACCTTGCGGATTTCGTCCATGTCGGGCAGCGGACGTGCTGTCGTCTGACGTGCCATCTTACATTACCGTGCTTGACGGGCCGGTCTTGCTGCCCATGACCAATTGCGTCGCGCTGAGGAACTGGTTCTGCGTGCTCGCCGCGAGTATCTTTTTCTTGCGCGCCATCTCCTGCTCGTCGGTCAGCGTCTGCTGGTTCGCGCCAGGGAGGCCGCCCGCGTTGTTGCCGGGGAGATTGAGATCGCCCCACACGGAAGGCATGTTCGTCAGTGCGGCCACGGGGTATTTCCTTGCCGGGGTTGGGGCTCTGGGCGCAAGGTTATTACCGACGCAAGATTATGTCAATGCGAAGATTGAACCCCGTATTCTCCGCATTTACGCGCCCCAGGCGTCGGGATTGGCTCCGCGGCAGAGCTTTGGGCCGCCACTGCGCATCTGCTGAGCAAAGCGCTCACGGATACGCGCGCCACGCTTCGCCATGACCGCAACGCGCGTGGCAGACATCAGATCGTCGCGAACCTTCACAAGATGACCTTCCTCGTCACGATGATAGGTCCGGTATTCTTCGAACCAATTCTGGCAACTGGCGAAGACCTTAAAGCGGTCGCTTTTCATGCGCTCCTCCATTTCGAGGAGCCCAGCATGCGTTTCGTTCGAGCCGTCAGGAAATTGCGCGTGCTTCTCCTGCATCTTCAGCCCGTGCGCCTTGTAGATTTTTGCCGTTTGTGTGAGCTTGTCGCCGAAGTCCTTTCGCTGCGTGCCGTCTTGGGGCCAAGCGACCGGGACATCCGCGCCGAACGGTTTCATCGCGTCGGCGTGCTCGCGCGGCAATGCGTCCTTCATGCGGATGCAGCGTGTGACATACAGCACATCGGCATCCTTGTCCCACGCGATAAGAACCGCCGCAAACGGATGTCGGATGCCGAAGTCTATACCCCACAGCAAATACCAGTGTGCAGGCACGTCGAAGTCTTCAACACGCAACTGGCGTTCCGGTGACGAGAACACCATGCCGCCTCCGAAGTTCGGTACGCCCATGATGCGCGCATTGCGCAAATGCTCCGGCGTCGCCGCGACTGCTGCATCTATTTCCGCCTTGTCGATGTGCTCTGCATCGTACAGCGTCATGCGCACGATTGTCTGTTCAGCGTCGGGATCGTTGATGAACTTATCGCGGATGGAACTGGCGGCCAGCAACGGCGTCGCCGTCACGATCATTATACCGCGCTTCTCACCTTTCCGTACGGGTATCAGGCGTGTGAGCGCTTCCGAATAGAGAGAGGCATCGGCAGGTTCTTCGTCCATCCAGATGATGTCAACCGCTTCGCCCTGCCACGCCTCGCGGCCTTGGGTGTACGCCTTAAGCGCAATGGAACTCTTTCCGTCCTTGTGCCCATTTGTTTCGTGCTGCACCAGAATTTTGTCGATCTGTTCCGTGACGAAGCGTGACATGGTGACATCGTTCTTCCAGTCCACACACTCGAATGGGATGGAGCCGCTGCCACGGGCGCTTACATCCTGCCAATTACCAAATAATTTCGCTTGCACAACTTCACGCAGGCGCTGCGCGCTGTCGGTCGATACCCACACAGTAACTGGGCGCGTGAAGCGACGACCAGTCCACCACTCGGGATAACGGCCTGTGACATGAAATGCGACTTCCATGGCACCGCAGAACGATTTGCCGACGCGGTTTGCGGCCATGAAGAATATTTGATTGTAGTTGGCGCTCGCGTTGTGGAACGCCTTCTGCTTCTCGTAAGGTTCATAGAAATCTAGCGCACGGTACTTCTTTGCCCATGCGAGTTCTTTCAGCAGCGCGACCTTGCGTTCGAGCGCATCGCGGTCAATGGGTTTCTTCTTTGTCACCAGCCGTCTCCAAAAAGATCGTCGTCTTCCACTTCCTCGAACTCGCCTTCGATCACATCGCCAGCTATAGCTTTCCCGAGATTGCCCGTCTCTGCGGCCAAGCGTCGAAGTTCATCCACGATGTCCTTCGTCGTGCGACGTTCTTCGACGACGACTTCATGGCGCGTCACTGCCGACATTCCGCCCATGCTCATCATCTCAAGGTTGGCCTTCAGCTTCACTTCTTCCTTCGACGATGTCATCGCTATGTCACGCACGTTCGCGTAGTAGGACACAAGGTCAAGACGGTTTTGCTTTACCATCTCCTCCAGCATCGCTTCCTGCACGTCCTTGCGGTGCCCGATGCGATGCGCGGACACTTTCGCTCCATCCCCCGGCGCATAGCCCGCCATGATCGCTGCTTCCGTCGCGCTGCGCCCTCGGATTGCAATGTAGGCGAGCACGAAAGCTCTGTGGCTCTCTGATAGTGCACGCATCTTCGGCCCGAACTCACCGATGGGTGGCATTACGACTACGGATGTTCCGGCGGCGTTTCTTCCACGTGCCATGAGCTTTCTCCTGTTTCCCATGCGTTAGCAATTAAATTGCTGGCTGTCAACCACTTATTTCCTAGCCAAAGTTAGGAAATTAGTCCCCAAAGTTCCAAGTTCGTTTGATTGCGCCGGCTGCCCCGCGCGCGAACGATTTTCCCTCCCCCGCCGACGCCACCCCCGGTCTTTTGGGTCGCGCTCGCAACAATAGTTCACGCAAACGCACGCTAGAACGTGCGAAATCATGGAAGACGATTGTTTTCGTGCGCAAGATTGTTGCGCGTTAGCTGCTGCGCAAGATAGTTGCCAGCAAATCAGAGGCCAGGGCGAGCGGCTGGACGATGGCTCGCGCAACATTATTGCGCAGCAAAGTAGGGGCCGTGGCGATGGTTCACGCAAGATTGTTGCGCGCGCAATAATGTTGCTTTGGCAGCGAGCGCGCAAGATTGTTGCGCAACTATTGCTCGCCTCACATGCGCCTAGCGCACGATTGTTGCGCGCGCAATAATGTTGCTTTGGCAGCGAGCGCGCAAGATTGTTGCGCAACTATTGCTCGCCTCACATGCGCCTAGCGCACGATTGTTGCGCGCGCAATAATGTTGCGCAGCAAGGACTTACGTGCCGGATTGGCACGCTCACGCAATAATGTTGCGCCCAGATTGGCACACATTCCCAGATTGGCGCAGCGCAAGATTATTGCGCACATTGATTTCATTGGCTTTTCCCGTTGGCATGCGTCATGCATCGACAACCATTGCGGCCCATGCCGCTCACAGGAGGATGACAGATGACAAAACCGCTTCTCCCGCAGATAATCAGGGAACGCCGCTCGCTCCCTGTCGCGCTCGCAAAGCGCATTGCGGAAACGCCCTTGGCGGATCAGGGTGCGCAGTTGCTGAACTCGCGCCTGTATCAGGCGATGACGCCAGCGGCCAAGCTCGCCACTCTGGGCGCGCTGCAGGAGGTGCGCTACAAGTCGCGCCGGGCGCCCGAATACGTCCCCGATGGCTGGGCGGTTGCCGAAACAGCATGCGGGGACTAAGGCCAAGAATGAGACTTCGGGGGGGGCTTGACAACCCCCGGCGTTTCATGTTACGCGATTAGACCGCTTGGTGCGGGACCCGCCTAGGGGCACCCGCAGTCGGGCTATAACGCGTAGTTACGTGAACTCTCAATGAGGGACGACGATGACAACTCCAGCAACTAACACTCCCAACCGCGAGCAATGGCTGTCCATCGTGACAGACGCGTTGCGCGCCCACTTCGACTTCGTAGGCGATCCGGTCCCGGCTAACGTGCGTGCCACTTGTGGGTTTCCGTCCACAAAGGCGCTCGCGCGCAAGGGGCGCAGCGTCGGCGAATGCTGGGCGGACGACGCATCGGCGGGCAAGGTGTTTGAAATTTTCGTGTCGCCTCTGTTGGACGACGCGTTAGAAGTCTCCGCGGTGCTCGCTCATGAGCTTGTGCACGCAACGGTCGGATTGAAATGCGGCCACAAAGGTCCGTTTAAACGCCTCGCGCTCGCGATTGGCCTCGAAGGCAAGATGTCCGCGACGACACCGGGCGAGAAGTTCCGCGACTGGTTCAAGTCGCAATCGTTCCCACCCTACCCGCATGAGCGTTTAAACGCGTCCAATCGTCCCAAGACACAGACGACGCGCCTAATCAAATGCGAGTGCCCGGAATGCGATGCGTGGGACACGCCCTACATCGCGCGCATGAGCCGCGCTACGCTGGAAGAAATGGGCGCGCCGATTTGCCCCACGCATCGCATTCCAATGGTGGAGGGTTAGATGCTCTGGGCTTTCGTGGCGGCTATTGCCGTTCCGCTTTTTGTGATGTGGAGGAACTGATGACACGTGAAAAGATGCAGCAATTCGGCTTTGAGCTTGGGCTAGCGGTCTATCAGGCCGACCGCGAACGCTACCTTGCGTCCCTGCCGGATTACACAGCAGAGGATAAGGTGCGTGAGGAGATCGCGAACGACGGCGGCGCGTCGTGGGATTGGGACGACGAAACCACAGAGGAGGATTGATCCAATGGACTTCAAGATTTTTTCCCGCTTTTCCACGAACGTTTTGTGGGAAGGCAAAATCGAATGCCGAAGCACCGCGAGCGCAAGCACGCAAATGGGCCACGCTATTAAAGCGGCTTTGGCC
>Ga0181531_10000217_pt1 | contig 41927 bp, 33 predicted proteins | sample PEATcosm2014_Bin_38_FD_119743 | JGI IMG/M metagenome (GOLD analysis project Ga0181531, IMG submission 119743) | Peatland microbial communities from MTU Mesocosm Facility, Houghton, MI, USA - PEATcosm2014_Bin11_10_metaG | ecosystem: Environmental > Terrestrial > Soil > Wetlands > Peat | place...
AAACATGCGCATTGCGACCTGGAACGTTAATTCGATCAAGCAACGGCTCGACCCGGCGCTCGCCTGGCTTGCCGAACGCAATCCAGACATCGTGTGCATGCAGGAAACCAAGTGCACCGACGATACGTTCCCGCGCGAGCCGTTCGAGGCGCTAGGCTACAATGTCGCCGTGCACGGACAGAAGACGTTCAACGGCGTCGCGCTGTTGTCGAAGGCCCCGTTCGACGAGGTCAATAACGGCCTGCCCGGCGACCATACCGACGATCACGCGCGCTTTATTGAGGCGGTGGTTTCGACGGAACACGGCGCATTGCGAGTCGCAAGCATCTATCTGCCGAACGGCAATCCGCCGAACACCGACAAATATTCCTACAAAATCGGCTGGATGAAACGGCTCGTCGCCTATGCGCGCGAGCGGCTTTTGCTTGGCGAGCCGCTCATTCTCGCCGGCGATTATAACGTCATCCCGATGGCGGCGGATGCGCGCAATCCCCAAGCATGGACCGGCGACGCGCTGTATTTGCCGCGCACCCGCGCCGAGTTCCGCACGCTCGTCAATCTCGGGCTTGCCGACGCAGTTCGCGCTGCAAGCGACGCCGCCGGTCTCTACACATTTTGGGACTACCAGGCTGGCGCTTGGCAGAAGGACAACGGCATTCGCATCGATCACGTCTTGCTGTCGCCGCAGGCCGCCGACAAACTGACCGACGTCGGCGTCGACCGCCACGTCCGCACCTGGGAAAAGCCGTCCGACCACGTTCCAGTGTGGGTTGATCTCGCGATCGAACCTGCCCGGCACTAAGACCCGTCAGCGAATTAACAAAAAATTCACCGTGCGGGGGCAGAGTGGCGGTCCGCTCCCCAAGGCACTGAGCTATCGACCGAATGCTTCCCTTTTGGCGTATGGAACGCATTGGCAAGGTGACCGCGAGCGCGCCCGAAGCGGCGCCCGGAGCTGAGGCATCGCCGGCGCCGGAGACGTCCCCGGCCCCGCAAGCGCCGGCCAACGCCGACCAGACGCTGCAAATCAGCAGCATCCGCGAGACCATCAGCCTTCTTGAATCCGACCTGAGCGCGATGATCGGCGACGTGCACCGCGCCTGCGCGCTTGTTTGCCGCGAGGCGGGAGAGTCCGCAGCCGCCTCGGATAGAATTACGCTTCAAACCGGCAGCCTGTTTGCTCAGGCCAGCAGCGCCAGCCGCGATCTCACGCAATTCGCCGCAGCGATCGAGGAGCTTGCGCGGTCCTCCGAGAGTATCGGCTGCCAAGTGCGCAAAGCCGACGATCTCGCCGACGAGGCGAATGCGTCTGCCGCATCGGCCGGGCGCGGCGTCGAAGGGCTGAAAAAATCATCGACCGAGATCGGTCAGGTCTTAAGCCTGATCTCAACGGTCGCACGGCAAACAAACCTCCTCGCGCTCAATGCTACGATCGAGGCTTCGCGTGCCGGCGAAGCCGGCCGCGGGTTCGCGGTCGTCGCCGCCGAGGTCAAAAAGCTCTCGCAAGAAACCCAAAAGGCGACCGAAGAGATCTCGCAGAAGATCGAGGCGCTGCAGAGCGACGCCGCCGACTGTTTCAAGGCGGTGCAGCGGATCACGCAAGTGATTGAGGTCTTGCAGCCGTTGTTCAGCGGCATTGCGGCGGCCGTCGGCCAGCAGAGCAGCGCGACCACGGCGGTAGCCCGCAACGCGACCGAGACGCTGCAGTTTGCCGACGCGGTCTCCGCCGGCGCTTCGGAAATCCGCGACGCCGCGGCGAACGCCAACGTTTACGGAAAGTCGGTCGAGGAACGCGCCAACAAGGTCACCGACCTCGCGGAAAAACTCAAAATGCGGGTGACCATATTCCTGCGGCAAAGCGAGGCAGGGGATCGCCGGCGGCACGACCGGCTGCCCTGCGAAATCGGCATCGAACTGACGACCGGCGCGGCGACCTTTTTCGGTCGAACCGCCGACCTTTCCGAAGGCGGCGCGCTGGTGCGCGTCGACGACAATCAAGCGTTTGCAGCCAACGCCTTGTTGCAGGCCAAGCTCGAGGGCATCGGTGCCACCCGGGTACGCGTCGCCGCCAAATCTTCGCTCGGATTGCACCTCGAATTTCTCGAGATGAATTCGGCCGTGCGCACTGAACTGGAGCGCAAGCTTGCGTCGATCCGCGACGAGAACCGCGAGGTCATTTCGCGCGCGGTCGATGTTGCCATCGAAATCTCGCGTACCTTTGAGCGCCTGGTCGAAGAGGGCAAGCTCACCAAAGAGGAGTTGTTCGACAACGACTATGTCCCGATCGAAGGCACCGATCCGATCCAGCACCGCACCCGCTTTCTCTCGGCGCTGGAGGATGTGCTGCCGTCAATTCAGGAGCCGCTTCTGGCCAGCGACCCGCGCATGGTGTTCTGCGCAGCGGTAGACCGCAACGGCTATTTGCCCGTGCACAATCGCAAATATTCGCTTCCGCAGCGCCCCGGTGAACCGGTGTGGAACACGGCGAATTCGCGTAATCGCCGCATCTTCGACGACCGCGCCGGCCTAACCGCCGGACGCAATGTCCGCCCCTACATCATTCAGGTGTATCCGCGCGACATGGGCAACGGCGTGACCATCATGATGCGCGAGATCGACGCGCCGATCCGCGTCTTTGGCAAGCATTGGGGCGGATTTCGCTCAGCCTACAAACTATGAAACGCGCCATCCGCGTCTCATATGATATTGGCGGCCGGTCGCTCAGTCTCTGCGGCCCTTAAGCCACCCTTCCAGATAAACCAGCGCCATGGCGCGCTCGTCGTCATCGGCGCGGTGGAAGGCGTTGTCATAGAGCGGCTTCACCCACGCCTCTTCCGGACCAGCGCAGTCTTTGCTCAGCGTCAACCACATCAGGCCGCGGGCGGCCTGCCGCGGCACCTGCTGGCCGCGAAACAACATGTCGCCGAGCACAGCTTCGGCGCGGCAATCGCCCTTTGTCGCGGCGAGCTGGAACCAGCGCGCCGCCTGGCGCGGATCGCTCGGCGTGCCGTCGAGATAAAGGCGCCCGAGCTGGTACTGCGCGTCGGCGTCGCCGAAGTAGGATGCCGCGTAGGCGAACATCTCGCGCGCGCGGCTCACGTCCGGCGCGATGGTCGAATTAGGGATGCCGTTCAAATAATAGTGTCCCAGAGCCACGAACGCATTGGCGACGATGCGCGCTTGCGCGGTACCCGGCGGCTCGTCCGGGTGCAGATTGGCGATCTGGCTGAAGTAAGCGAAGGCACGCTGTTCATCCCTGGGAACGCCATCGCCCGCCGCATACATGCGGCCAACCTTCCACTGCGCCGCCAGGTGTCCCTGGTCGGCGGCATATTGGAGGGCGGTGAATGCCTTCGCCTTGTCGCTGCCGTCCGGCGTGATCGGCGAACCGCGCAGCCCGTCATTGGGCGACAGCGACGCCGTGCTCGGGGCCGACGTTCCGTCAAACGAGAACACCGGCCCAGCCATGAGACCGAGACCGAGCACACCGGCGAGCGCGACCAGTGCGCCGCCTTTGGCAATGCGGTTGATTGGCTCAGATGTCCGCATAGCACTCTTTCTCAGCCGAACCGCCGGGCTGGGTGACAGCGCCGCTGCGCGCCGCACCCACTTGCTGGGCGTATTTCCACAGATAGCCGGAGGTATATTCTTCGCCGCGCGGCTTCCACGCGCGCGCGCGTTCGTCGAGTTCTGCCTTGCTCAGTTTGACATTGAGCGTGCCGCTAACGGCGTCGAGCTCGATGATGTCGCCGTCGCGCAAAAGTCCGATCGGTCCGCCGACGGCCGCTTCGGGCCCAACATGACCGACGCAGAAGCCGCGGGTTGCACCGGAGAAGCGCCCGTCGGTGATCAGGGCCACTTTTCCGCCCATGCCCTGTCCGTAGAGCGCAGCTGTCGTCGACAGCATTTCGCGCATACCGGGGCCACCCTTGGGGCCTTCGTAGCGGATCACCAGCACGTCGCCTTCCCGGTACTTTTTGTTCTTCACCGCCTCAAAGCAGGCTTCCTCGCCGTCAAAGCAACGCGCCGGACCGGTGAAACGCAAACCTTCCATGCCGGCAACCTTAACGATGGCTCCGTCAGGGGCGAGATTGCCCTTCAAGCCAACGACCCCGCCGGTCGGCGACAGCGGCTTGTCGGCCGGACGGATCACATCTTGATCGTCGTTCCATTTCACCGACTTCAGATTTTCAGCAATCGAGCGGCCGGTGACGGTGAGGCACTCGCCATGCAGGAAGCCATGATCGAGCAGCGTCTTCATCAGCAATGGAACGCCGCCAGCTTCGAACATGTCTTTGGCGACATAACGGCCGCCCGGTTTCAAATCCGCGATATACGGTGTCTTTTTGAAGACCTCGGCGACATCGAAGAGATCGAACTCAATGCCGCACTCGTTGGCGATCGCCGGCAAGTGGAGCGCGGCATTGGTCGAGCCGCCGGTGGCGGCGACCACCGCCGCGGCATTCTCGAGCGCCTTGCGGCTGACGATGTCGCGCGGCCGGATATTCTTGACGATCAAGTCCATGATCATCTCGCCGGCTAGGACGCAGAATTTGTCGCGGATCTCGTACGGCGCCGGCGCCCCCGCCGAATAGGGCAGCGCGAGCCCGATCGCCTCCGACACCGTCGCCATGGTGTTGGCGGTGAATTGCGCGCCGCAGGCGCCGGCCGACGGGCAGGCGTTTTGTTCCAGTATGTCGAGGTCCGTGTCCGACATGGCGCCGATCGAGTGCCGGCCGACCGCCTCGTAGACGTCCTGAATGGTCACCGGCTTGCCCTTGAAGGTGCCCGGCAGGATCGAGCCGCCATAAATGAAGATGGCTGGGACGTTGAGCCGGCACATCGCCATCATCATGCCCGGCTGCGACTTGTCGCACCCGGCAACGCCGACCAGCGCATCGTAGGAATGGCCCCGAACCGTCAATTCGATGGAATCGGCGATGACCTCGCGCGAGGGCAGCGAGGACCTCATGCCGGCATGGCCCATGGCGATGCCGTCGGTCACGGTGATGGTGCAGAACTCGCGCGGCGTGCCGCCGACCGAAGCCACACCGAGTTTGACGGCCTGGGTCTGGCGCATCAACGCGATGTTGCAGGGCGCCGCCTCGTTCCAGCAGCTGGCGACGCCGATGAAAGGCTGATGAATCTGTTCTTTGGTCAGACCCATCGCATAATAAAAGGCGCGATGCGGCGCGCGCTCGGCGCCTTCGGTGGCGTGGCGGCTTGGCAGCCTGGATTTCAAATTAGTCTTGGCGTCCATTTACTCGTACTGGCCGAAACGGCCTCCTCGCCCCACTCGCCCCGACCTCAAGCCCCGGCCTTGAGATCGAAGTGCGGCTCAAGCCAGCAAACCTGCGGCTTTCGCCCTACGGATATCGTCTCGAAAAATCCTATGGCCAAAAAGCGGCGTGCGACGACGCTGCAGTGCGAGATGAGCAAATCTTCCCAGGCTGTTGCTTGGGAGCCACAGATTCATGCTTCGGGACACGCTTATTTAATCGGCTGTTTACCAAACACCAGCGGTCTAGCAACGATCGGCACATGCCAAAACACCTGAGCCGCGCCTTCTTTGGCCGCCGCGTGCTCGACGTCGCGCACGATTTGATCGGTGCCACCTTGCTGTTCAAGGGCGTCGGCGGCCGCATTGTTGAACTGGAGGCCTATGACCACACCGACCCGGCGGCGCACAGTTTTCGCGGCCAAACGCCGCGAAATGTAGTGATGTTCGGCCCGCCGGGCTTTGCCTATGTCTACCGCTCTTACGGAATTCACTGGTGCCTTAACTTCGTTTGCGAGCCGGCGGGCTCGGCCAGTGCGGTTTTAATCCGGGCGCTAGAGCCGACCGCCGGGCTTGCGGCCATGCGGCGACGGCGCGGGCTGGCTGACGAGCGGCTGCTCTGCTCGGGTCCGGGACGACTCTGCGAGGCCTTGGGTATCACCAGCGCGCAGTACGGCTTGCCGCTGGATAGGCCGCCGTTTGAGCTTCTGGCACGGTCCGGCGATGTCGAAATTGTGGTCGGGCCGCGCATCGGCCTCACCAAGGCGGTCAAAACGCCATGGCGTTACGGCCTGAAGGACTCGCGCTTCCTGAGCAAGCCCTTCAAGCCTCAAGTCTGAAGGCCGGGTCGAATCCGAGGTCTTTGCGGGCTTTTTCGATGGAAACGGCGCCGTCATCCTCGGCAATGTTGTAGATGCCCGGCGCGCCCCGGCTCAGCGCCAGCAATGCCGCGTGCGCCGCAGCATCGACATGCACCGGAGCCCGCGCATTCGGTGTATTCCAGGTTCCGGGCCCGTAGAGCCGCCCGTAGCGAAGGACGACGCCCTCGATACCGGGCGCGTTGAGCACCTCGTCCTCGAGCGCGCGCACACCCCGGGCCGTGATAGCGCCAGGCGTCTCGCCCTCCGCGATATTGAGCGGGTCAGTTTCGGCATGCGGCTCCGGACCATCGGCATAGGCAAAGGCGATGCTTTGGGCGATGAGCCGGCGCGCGCCGGCCACCCGCGCGGCTGCGACCAGATTGGATGTGCCTTCGATCCGCAGCCGTGAATTGCGCGCCAGCACCTCGGCAAGGCGTGCCGGATCGATGACGTCCGGCAGATCTGTCAGCTGATGAATGACCGCGTCCGGCCGCGCCCAGGCAGCAAACTCCAGTAGCGAGTCGGCGTCAAAGACGTCAACGACAACAGGCTCGACACAGCTCGCCTTCAATTCTTCGGCCTTCTCTTGAGATCGCGTCGTGCCGACGACTGTGTGTCCGGCGCCCAGAAGCAGCGGCACCAGCCGTCGCCCGATCACGCCGCTCGCACCGGCTAAGAAAATCCGCACCTGACGAGCCTTCAGTGACAGGCGACGATGAATTCGCAGCCGGCGGCAGTCGGAAAGGAACGCGTCGCCTTCCCGCCGGCAAGTTCGAACTCGGTGACGACGGCATCATCGTGGCAGCACAAGTAAGCGTGCCGCCCGTCAGGCGCAAAACCGCAGCCCATGGGCCCCTTGCCGGAGGCAAAGGACGCCAGCGGATTGAGCCCCTCGACCGCATAAACCGCGGCGTGGCCTTCTTGATGCACGGATATGATGACGAACTGGTTGTCCGGCGATACGCGCACCCGCCGCATCTGTTTCTTGGCCGGCTCCGTGTTGCTGATGGCGACGGTCCGTAACAGCACGTGGCTGTTCGCGTCGATGACATAAAACTCGGCCGTGGTTTGCGCGCAGACGTACAGCGTGCCGCCATCTGGCGAGATCGCCAGCCCTTCAGTGGTGCGCGGCACGTTGATGCGATCGATCACCGCGCGGCGCGCAACGTCGATAACAACGATGAAATCGGTCTTGACCGAGACGAATGCCTTGCCGCCCTCATGGCTGATCGCGAGCCAATGCGCCGGGTTGCCGACGTCGATGCGCTGCACCTTGTCGGTTGCCGGATCGATCACGAACACAGCATTGGCAAGTTCGCCGGACGTCCACACCGCGCCGGACGCGTCGACCATGATGCCGTGCGGCGCACAGGTCTCGCCAAGATCGATCACCCGCGTCAGCGTTTGCGACGGCAAGTCGATCACTACAATGCGCCGGTCGGGATTGACGTTTTTGGCGAAGATGCCGTCGCCATACACCGTGCCGTAGGCGGTGCGCCCGTCATGCGAAAGCGCCAGCTCATGCGTCGACCCCGGCATGTCGATGGCTCTCGATACCGCGAGCGAATCCACGTCGAGGAAATGCACTTTGTGGGCGGTCTTCGCGGTGACGATCAGGTTCGGGCCACCGGGCCGGTTGTTGATATCCTGCATGAAGGTCTCGCGTCGAACGTGCCTTTCGCACTTGTAATTAGAACGTGGGCAAGCGGGATGTTAGCCTCAAGCTAGACGTAACCCGCCACGCGACAGAGCAACCATGAGCGACGTTGACAACGCCAGGGGCACCCTGCCGCCGGACTGGCGCGAGAAGTTGATCGCCATCCTGTCCGGCGACGGTATCACCCAGCCGCCGAAAGGCCTGGGATGGCGGCGGTTTTTGACGTTGTACGGGAAATCGATCGGCTGGATATTGCTGGTACCCCTCAGCGCTGTCGGCGGCTTCGCGATTTTCGTTATTCCGCTGTTTTACTTTCTGCCCGAGGCAACAGCCGCCAGCTATTTGGACGAATTCGGCGGCAAAGTGGTTCTGGTCGCGAGCCTGATCGGCTGCTGGTTCGCATACCCTCGCCTTCGCCGCGTCTTTCATGCCGCCACGCAGATCAAATTGGGGTATCAACCGACCCAGGTGCTGCAAAAAGCCAAGCACCCGCCGGTGCTATTTTTGCGCTCGTTCAGATTCGACCGTTTGTCGTCCGCCATGCCGCAGTGGCAGGAGCGATTGCCGATCAACGCCAATTTGCCGACTCCAGAGTTAAATCTGGCGCAAATGATATCACGCCATGCGCCGGTGCTGGCGATTGGCAAGCCGAACGAATTCGCGCCGCCGTTCGGCGCCGTGAGATTTTATGTGCGCCAGGACATTTGGCAGCGCACCATCCAGGCGATCGTGCCGTTGTGCCAGTTTGTCGTCTGGACCAGCGGCCACACCGACGGCCTGCGCTGGGAGATCCAGCATTTGCGCGACACCCTGCCGCCGCGAAAGCTATTGATATGGGTGCACGCGAACATCGGCAATCAGGGCAAGGCGCAACGCGACGCCGAATGGGCGCAATTCCGCGAGGCTTTCAGTGACGTCTTTCCGAAACCGCTGCCGGTTGATGCTGCGAGCACGCGGTTCATTGCGTTTGAGGACGATTGGACGCCGATCGCGATTCCAGGACCGGGATATCGGCCCACGCTCTGGGAGTTGATCGCGTCATGGCCGAAGACCTACGGCCTTGAAACACTCTTGCGAAAGCGGCTCGAGGCTTAGGCGCACGATCAGGAAAAGTGAATCCGGTTTTCCGAAAAGATCGTGCGCCAACAAAATCTAGGCCGACGCCTTGAGCCGCTCCAGCGCTTCGGCGATCTTGGCTTTGCGTGCCACCGCCTCTTCACGCTTGTCACGTTCGCCCTCGACCACCTCTTCCGGCGCACGCTTGAGGAAATCGGCATTGCCGAGCTTCTGATCGACGCGGGCGATGTCGGCATCGCACTTCGCCATCTCTTTGGCGAGGCGGATGCGCTCAGCGGCGAGATCGATGACGCCGGCGAGCGGGAGAGCAACAGTCTCACCACCCACTATTATTTGCGCTGAGCCTGCGGGTACTTGGTCAGAGAAAACACTTTCCGAAATCCTCGCGAGTCTGTTGAAAGTGGAATCCCAAAGCCTCGCCCTGTTCTTTGTCTCCTCTGATGGGCTCACAAACACAATTCGAACCAGCGATCCACCCGGCACATTCATCTCTGTGCGCACGGAGCGCACGGCAGACACCAATTCGATAAGCCAACCAATCTCCTCATGTGCGCCCGCAAAATGGGATTGCTGAGTTGGCCACGCTGCAAGAGCTAGCATCGGCTCCTTACGATCCTCGGCCGTAACACGCCAGAGTTCTTCGGTTATAAAGGGCATAAATGGATGCAAAATTTTCAAAATTTGATCGCGAACGTAGGCAACCGTTGCCTGCGTCTCACGCATTTCAGTGTCATCGGGTTGAGGAATTACAAAGACTGGCTTGGCAAGCTCCAAATACCAATCGCAGTAAAGATTCCAAACAAAGTGGTAGATTGCATCGGCCGCGTCATTGAAGCGGTAATTGTCAAGCGCCAACTCGACTTTCCTCAGCGTGTCGCCAAGTTCTGAAATGATCCATTGATTAGCCAGGAACTTCACTGAGCCCGGATCAAATCGCGACACAGTGATGCACTTGTTCATTTCGGCAAAGCGCGCCGCATTCCACAACTTGGTCGCAAAATTGCGATAGCCTTCGACGCGCTGTGCCGAGAGCTTGATGTCGCGGCCCTGTGCCGCCATGGCGGCAAGCGTGAACCGCAGCGCGTCGGCGCCGTATTCGTCAATCAGCTCCAAAGGATCGATGACGTTGCCTTTGGACTTCGACATTTTGGCGCCGGTGGCATCGCGCACCAGCGCATGAATGTAGACGATGGGGAACGGCACTTCTCTCATGAAGTGCAGCCCCATCATCATCATGCGGGCGACCCAGAAGAAGATGATGTCGAAGCCGGTCACCAGCACGCTGGTCGGGTAATAGCGCTGAAGCTCCGGCGTCTGGTCGGGCCAGCCAAGCGTCGAGAAAGGCCACAGCGCCGAGGAGAACCAAGTGTCGAGCACGTCCTCGTCGCGCCAAATGAAAACCGTGGGATTGTCATCGGCCATTTCTCGCCGAATGCTTTCTGCTCTGAGTTCCCCCGATGTCGTAAGAACCTTGATCGGCCTTCCGTAGAATTTTTTGGCTTGTTCGATAGCTTCGCTTTCGGATTCCGCGACGAAAAACCGGTTCTTGCCGCCATTGCCTAACTCATACGCAAGATGGCCCTCTTCAGTATAAGGGCCGTACCACGCCGGTATTTGATGCCCCCACCAGATCTGCCGCGAAATAGTCCATGGCTGGATGTTCTCCATCCAATTGAAGTACGTCGCCTCCCACTGCGCCGGCACGAACTTTGTTTTGCCTTCGCGCGCTGCCACGATTGCAGGCTGCGCCAGCCTCTTGGCGTCAATGTACCACTGCTCGGTCAGAAATGGTTCGATCACCGCGGCGGAACGATCACCGTGCGGGACGGCATTGACGATAGGTTCTATCTTTTCCACGAGGTCAACCGCCTCAAGGCGCTCGACTATTCTCTTGCGTGCCGCGAAGCGATCAACGCCGTGCAGCTGTTCTGTTAAATCGAGCTCGGCTGACGGTGGCGCTCCCGCTAAAAACGCATCATTGGCAGCAAGATTCAGCCGCCCTTCCGCGTTGAATACATTGATCAGCGGCAGATCGTGCCGCTTGCCGACTTCGAAGTCGTTGAAGTCATGCGCCGGCGTAATCTTCACGGCGCCTGAGCCTTTCTCCGGGTCGGCGTAATCGTCGCCGATAATCGGAATGCGGCGACCTACGAGCGGGAGAATAGCGGTCTTGCCGATCAGATGCTCGAGCCGCTCGTTGTCCGGGTGGATGGCGACCGCCGTGTCGCCGAGCATGGTCTCGGGGCGTGTCGTCGCCACCACGACGAATTCGTCGGTGCCTTCGACCGGATATTTGATGTACCACAGCGAACCCTTGGTCTCGACCTGCTGCACTTCCAGGTCGGAGATCGCGGTCTTCAGTTTCGGGTCCCAATTGACCAGCCGCTTGTCCTTGTAGATCAGCCCTTCGCGATAGAGCGCGACGAACACTTTAAGCACCGCGCGCGAGAGACCTTCGTCCATTGTGAAACGTTCGCGCGACCAGTCGCACGAGGCGCCGAGCCGTTTGAGCTGCGCAATGATGGTGCCGCCGGATTCCGCCTTCCACTCCCAAACCCGCTTGATGAAGGCCTCGCGGCCCAGCTCGCGGCTGCCGGGCTCTTTGCGCACCGTCAATTGGCGCTCGACCACGGCTTGGGTGGCGATGCCGGCGTGATCGGTGCCGGGCTGCCACAGCACGTCCTTGCCGCGCATACGCTCGAAGCGGCAGAGAATGTCCTGCAGGGTGTTGTTGAGCGCGTGGCCCATATGCAGCGAGCCGGTGACGTTCGGCGGCGGAATGACGATGCAGTAAGGCGGTGCGCTCAGGCGCTCGGGGCGTCCGGCGCGGAAGGCGCCGGCTTCCTCCCACGCCGCGTAGATGCGGCCCTCGACCGCGCCCGGGACATACCTATTGTCGATCATTGCCGTTTCGCTTTGCCCGCATGGCAGCATTTCGTCGGAAGCACGCTCGCCCGCGGAAAACGGGTTTCTCGTTTCGCGCGGGTGCCCTAAGAAGCCCGCACAACGCGCACTGTCAACGTTCAGTCCTTTCAAGCGACCGTTACCGGGCAACCCCTTTTCGTGTCATCCGCATCGCCGACGTCCTCGCTCTTGCCGCACAAGACTCCGGTGCGCGCGATCCTGCTTTTGGCGGCGGCCGGATTTGCCAGTCAGGCGCAAGTGCGCGTCACCGATTCGCTGTTGCCGCAAATCGCAGCCGACTTCCAGACCACGGTCGGCGTCGCGGCGATCGTGTTGACGACTTATGCGGTGACGCATGGAACGATCCAATTCGTGGTCGGCCCGGTCGCCGACCGCTTTGGCAAATATCGAACGGTCGCCGTCGCCTGCGTACTGGCGGCGGTGCTGGTCGCCTTGTGCGGCATGGCCGCGTCGCTGCCGCAGCTGGCGCTCGCGCGGCTGGCGACCGGCGCCGTCGCCGGCTGGGTCATTCCGGTCTCGATGGCTTATGTCGGTGATGTCACGCCCGCCGACCGCCTGCAGCCGATCCTGGCGCGCTACGCTTCCGGCTACATCCTCGGTCAGTTGTTCGGTCAGGCGGCTGGCGGCGTGCTCGGCGATCTGTTCGGCTGGCGCAACGTCTTTTTCGCGCTGGGCGGCATGTTTGCCATCGCGGCAGCCGGCCTCATCTTCGAGCTTGCCAGCAATTCGCAGACGCGCGCTTCCGATTGGGCGGGCAAGTCAAAACGCGGCTTTTTCGCGGATTATGCGGTGGTGCTGGCCAATCCCTTTGCGCGCATGATCGTCGTCGTTGCCTTTGTCGAAGGCGCCGTGGCGTGGGGCGCTTTCGCCTATATCGGGGCCAATCTGCATTTGCGTTTTGGCTTGAGCTTCACCCTCGTCGGTCTGACCGTCGCCTGTTTCGGTGTCGGCGGACTGATTTATGCGAGTTCGGTGCGGCTTCTGGTCTACCGGCTCGGAGATATCGGCCTCATCGTCGGCGGCGCGCTCATCATCACCGCGGCCTATGTCAGTCTCAGCGTCGGCACCGTTTGGTGGCTGGCGCCGTTTGCGGTCACCACGATCGGGCTCGGCTTCTACATGTTTCACAACACGCTGCAGACCAAAGCCACGCAAATGACGCCGCAGGCACGCGGCACTGCGGTCGCGATGTTCTCATCGGCGCTTTACTTCGGGCAGACGGCGGGCGTCGCGGTCGGCGCCGTTGTCATCGACCGGCTTGGCGCCAAGCCGTTGTTTCTCGGCACCGCCCTGGCATTCCCGGCGCTCGCCATCTGGCTTGCGCACAAGTTAAAGCAAAGCCGGCCTCGAGATTGAGGCCGGCTGTTCTTTTTCGCTGATTTTAGGCCTTGACCAGCGGCACTTTCGGCACCGAACCGCGTCGCGGCGGATTGCCGCCAGGACCGCCGCCCGGCGGCTTGCGCCGTGCGGACGAACGGCGCTTTTTCGCACGGCGCGGCTCGGGAAGCTTTTCCGGACGCGGCTTTATCGGGCCCTCCGGATACTCGAAGCTCAGCTTGGTCTTGCCGGCTTCGTCCGTGACGAGCACGACCCGCACGTGGCCGCCGGTCTTCAGGCGTCCGAACAAGACCTCGTCGGCGAGCGGCTTCTTGATGTACTCCTGGATGACGCGCGCCATCGGCCGGGCGCCCATGAGCTCGTCATAGCCGTTGGCGATCAGCCACTTCGACGACTCGTCGGTGAGCTCAATGGTCACATCGCGGTCGGCGAGTTGCGCCTCGAGCTGCAGGACGAATTTCTCGACCACCATCGCGATCACCGCCTCCGACAAATGCGCGAAGGTGATGATGGCGTCGAGCCTGTTGCGGAACTCCGGCGCGAACAGCCGGGTGATCGCTTCCATATCGTCGCCTTCACGCTTGTTGCGCGTGAAGCCAAAGGCGGCCTTGGCCATGTCTGCGGCGCCGGCGTTGGTGGTCATGATCAGGATGACGTTGCGGAAGTCCACCTGCTTGCCGTTATGGTCGGTCAGCTTGCCGTGATCCATGATCTGCAGGAGCACGTTGAACAGATCCGGGTGCGCCTTCTCGATTTCGTCGAGCAAGAGCACGCAGTGCGGATGCTGATCGACGCCATCGGTCAACAGTCCGCCCTGATCGAAGCCGACATAGCCGGGAGGCGCGCCGATGAGCCGCGATATGGTGTGGCGTTCCATGTATTCCGACATATCGAAACGGATGATTTCGACGCCGAGGGTGGCGGCCAGCTGCCGCGCCACTTCGGTCTTGCCGACGCCGGTCGGGCCGGAGAACAGATAAGAGCCGATCGGCTTTTCCGGTTCGCGCAAGCCGGCGCGGGCGAGTTTGATCGACGCCGACAAAGCCTCGATCGCCTTGTCCTGGCCGTAGACCACGCGCTTGAGCGTATCCTCCAGATGCTGGAGGACTTCGGCATCGTCCTTGGAAACGGATTTCGGCGGGATCCGCGCCATGGTGGCGATCGTGGTCTCGATCTCCTTGATGCTGATGGTGCGCTTTCTGCGGCTCTCGGGCAGCAGCATCTGCGCCGCGCCCGATTCATCGATCACGTCAATCGCCTTGTCGGGCAGCTTGCGGTCATGGATGTAGCGCGCCGACAATTCCACCGCCGCCTTGATCGCTTCGTTGGTGTAGCGAAGCTTGTGATAGTCCTCGAAGTAGGGCTTCAAACCTTTAAGGATTTCGATGGCGTCCGGGACCGTCGGCTCGTTGACGTCGATCTTCTGGAAGCGGCGGACCAGCGCCCGGTCCTTCTCAAAATACTGCCGATATTCCTTGTAGGTGGTCGAGCCGATGCAGCGCACCGTGCCGGACGCCAAAGCCGGTTTGAGCAGGTTCGAGGCATCCATGGCGCCGCCGGAGGTAGCGCCGGCGCCAATTACGGTATGAATCTCGTCGATGAATAAGATTGCGCCGGGATAGGCTTCGAGTTCCTTGATGACCTGCTTGAGCCGCTCTTCGAAGTCGCCGCGGTAACGCGTGCCGGCAAGGAGCGTGCCCATGTCGAGCGCAAAGACGGTCGCATTGCGCAGCACGTCCGGCACCTCGCCGTGGACAATGCGGCGCGCCAAGCCTTCGGCGATCGCCGTCTTGCCGACGCCGGCCTCGCCGACAAAAAGCGGGTTGTTCTTTTGCCGCCGGCAAAGCACCTGGATGGTGCGGCTGATTTCCGCCTCGCGGCCGATCAGCGGATCGATCTTGCCTTCGCGCGCCTTCTTATTGAGGTTGACGCAATAGGCCTCGAGCGCATCGCCCTTTTTCTTGGGCTCGTCGCCGTTCTTGGCATCCGTATCCTCATCGGCGCCGCGCACCGGCCGCGCCTCGGACATGCCCGGCCGCTTGGCGATGCCGTGGCTGATATAGTTGACCGCGTCGTAGCGCGTCATGTCCTGCTCTTGCAGGAAATAGGCGGCGTGGCTCTCGCGTTCGGCGAAGATGGCGACCAGCACATTGGCGCCGGTCACTTCCTCGCGGCCGGACGACTGGACGTGGATGACGGCGCGCTGAATGACGCGCTGAAAGCCCGCCGTCGGCTTGGAGTCTTCGGCCCCGTCGGTGACCAGATTGTCGAGTTCCGACTCGAGGTAGGCGACCAGCGACCGGCGCAACTTGTCGAGATCGACATTGCAGGCCCGCATCACCGCAGCCGCATCCTGATCCTCGATCAGCGCCAGCAGCAGATGTTCAAGCGTTGCGTATTCGTGGTGACGCTCGTTGGCCAGCGCCAACGCACGGTGGAGCGACTGTTCGAGGCTGCGCGAGAACGTGGGCATTCAGTGTCTCTTCCTTTGTATTGGCCGTTCCCCCGGAATCACTTCTTCTCCATGATGCACTGCAAAGGATGCTGATGTTTGCGGGCAAAGTCCATAACCTGCGTCACTTTGGTCTCCGCGACCTCGTAGGTGAAGATCCCGCATTCGCCGATCCCATGTTGATGCACGTGCATCATGATGCGATGGGCACCCTCCTGGTCCTTGTTGAAGAAACGCTCCAGCACAAGAACTACGAACTCCATAGGCGTATAGTCGTCGTTGAGCAGCAGCACGCGGTAGAGGCTCGGCCGTTTGGTTTGCGGCCGAGTTCTGGTGATGACCGCCGTCCCCGGCCCACCCTTGCGCTTGCGCTCCTCGTCGTCCGCCATGCGGATCGGTAAAACAGCGCTTCGATAGTCAGTCGCCCGCATCGCTTCGTCTGTCGTCCAGCCGGTACTGGCCCGGTCGGCGGCTAAGTGGACATCCGCTTGAATCATTCGACCGTCAGTTTCCAACATCCTATCATAGGTACACAACGTCGCGCTTGCCAGACCGACAAAAGTGTGCCCACCGCGCGATTATGTGCCGTGACCCGGCACCGTACAGAAACATTCCGGACGCGGCGCCAGCACGGAAGCGTGCACATTTGATGCCAACCGGCATGCCGCCGTTGCTGTCCTAATGACGGGGCATTCGAACACAAGGGACGCTTGACGCGGTGCGCTCAGCGCTCGACGCGGCGTTCCTCGCGCGCGACTGTCCGGGATCAACATTAGAATAATAGGAAGCGGCCGGGCCGGATCAAGCCCCGCTGGCGCCGTGCGCGCCTCGCAATGTTGTCACTTCATGGTCGGCATCTTGCCGAGCACACCCTCGAACGGCTTGTAGGCTTCCTTGGCCATATCCGTGTAGAGTTCGCCGATCTTGGTCGATTGAGCGACAAACTCTTCATAAGACGACTTGAGGTATTCGCTCTGAACCGCCATCGCCGTTTCCAGGCTCTTCGCCGCCATCAATTTTTCCATCGCCGCGGCGGATTCCTCGAAATACTTTTTCGAATATCCGGCAAGTTCGGTGGCAATCGCCTGCGCGCTCTTGCTCCACGTGCCGAACGACGCCATCGCCATGTCCATGCCTTCTTTGCCGAACTTCTGCATCGGATCGGTGCTCATGATCTTATCTCCGGGCGCGTGCCAAAAGCGCCGACACAAGCTTGCGCCGGTCCGCCTGCCTTGAAAAGGCCTTTTCAGACGACAATCATGACTATAGTGCACTGCACAAAAAACTCAATGGGTGTCGAAGTTGTGCAGTCGCCAACTGTCGTCACTGGCGTTCAGGCTCGGGGCATTTGCACTTAACCCTTTCGCAACTGCGTTCGCCTAGCGTGCTTGACCGTGTCGTTCTTGCGACGACCGCGTCATTTGTCCGGGGGACAACCCGGCCATCGTGACGAAACGGCCGAACCAAGCCGGCCGCTGCCGCACGGGACGCATCGTCCCAAAGGAGCAAACGGGGTGGGCTCCCACCGCGGCTCCAGGCGCGTTCGGGGACGGGGTGCGTAATGCGTCGAGTGCGTTCTGAGGCCGCGTATGGGCTTCACGGTGTCGTCGTGGGCCTCGCCGCCCTTACGGCGGCAATCCTCGTCTCCAGCGGTCCGGCCGACGCGCGCTACTATCACCGGTATTACCGCCACGCCCGCGCGCAAGTTTATGCGCCGCCAACAGCCTCGATCGTCGTCGACGGCAATACCGGCGCAGTGCTGCACGCCTCCAACGCCGAGGCACTGCGCCATCCCGCGTCGCTCACCAAAATCATGACGCTCTATCTCCTGTTCGAGCGGCTCGATGCAGGAAAGATCAAGCTCGAGACGCCGCTCAAGATCTCCGAGCACGCCGCCGAGCAAGCCCCGACCAAGCTTGATCTGAAGCCGGGCCAGACCCTTCCCGTAGAAGACGCAATCAAGGCAGTGGTCACCAAATCGGCCAACGACGCAGCCGTGGCGATCGCCGAAAACCTCGGCGGCGATGAAGAAGGCTTCGCCAAGCTCATGACGGAAAAGGCGCACGCACTCGGCATGAGCCGCACCACCTATGTCAATGCCTCGGGATTGCCGGACGACGACCAGGTGACCACCGCACAGGATCAGGCGCTGCTGGGCCGGGCCATCCAGGAGCGTTTCCCGCACTACTATAAGTATTTTTCGACCGAGGAGTTCGTCTATCGCGGCCACGCCATGCGCAACCACAACCACCTGCTTGGTGTTGTTGGCGGGGTCGACGGCATCAAGACCGGCTATACGCGCGCTTCCGGCTTCAATCTGGTCACTTCGGTCCATCGCGACGGACGCTTTATCGTCGCCGTGGTGCTCGGCGGCCGCTCGGCGCCCGAGCGTGACGCGCGCATGCGCGAACTCATCAACGACCACATCAGAGAAGCCTCGCTGCGGCGAACCGCCCCGGCCGTCGCAGAGAAAGCCGAGCAGCGCAACGAGGCGAAACCGGAGGCATTCGCCAAGGCACCGCTCGCTTCGCACGCCGAGCCGGCCGCAGCCGCGTCCGTGAATGCGAGAGCGGCCGGCGACGCCGCGGTCGGAAGCAACGATCCGATCCGGCCGCTTTTGGTGCGGACAATCCCATACCGCACCGCGCCGGTGCCGGCAGGGTCACTCGCGCCAATGCCAGCGGTCGTGCCAACCGCGACGCCGTCGATGCCAATAGCCACGGCGCCCGCGGTCCACGCGCCCGCGGTGCAGACGGCGGAAGCGCCTTCAACCGTTGTCGTCGCCTCGACCGACCCGTCGATGATCGCCACATCGCCCAAAGCCGAGCCAAAGGCTGAGATGCCAAAATTTGAACCCGCGAAGGCCGAACCCGCAAAAGCCGAACCGGCGAAAGCCGATCTCGCCCAGCTGGTAGAGCCGACTCCGGCGCAGATTCACGCGCGCGGCGGATGGATCATTCAGATCGGCGCCTTCGAGGGTGAGGACGAAGCCAAGCAGCACTTGAGCGATGCTCAAGTGAAAATCCCGAACATGCTCGGCAACGCCGATGCCTTCACCGAGCGCGTGCAAAAAGGCGACAAGGCTCTGTACCGGGCGCGCTTTGCCGGCTTCGACAAGGAGATGGCGGAAGCGGCCTGCAAGCAACTCAAGCGCAGCGATATCGCCTGCATGGCAGTCAAGAACTAGCGCTTAGTTTCACCAAACCGCTTGTTCGGTTTCGGAGACGATGATGCTCCGGCAAACGAAATCCGGATCCAACCGGGAAACAACAGGGAACGTCACTGACGGGCGGGATGCCACGCGCGGATCCTCTTTGGGAATCTCAGCGATGGCGGCGAAGCAGAACATCCTTGGCCTGGTTGACGCGGGCCGCGAGATACGTCGACCCCCCTTGGTCGGGATGCAGTTTCTTCATGAGGGAGTGGTGGGCGCGGCCAATCTCGTCGGCGCTCGCTCCGGGCTGAAGGCCAAGGACCTGATAAGCCTCCTCATCCGTCATTTTTCCGGAGGGCGAGCCGCCGCTCCCCCGCCCCGCTGCCGCATCGTACTGCGAGTCCTGACGCCAGCGGGGCTCCCTGCGATCAAGATAAGCCATCAATAAACGGCGGCTGTCGTCGTCGATGTCGCCGAAGAAGCCGACCAATGTCGGCACGTCGAGCGCATCAAGCGGAGCGCCCTCATAGCGGCCGGCGAGGATGCGGCCCGTCATCGCGCCGCTGTTGGGATCAAGCTCCATCTCGAGAAACGCCGAACGCACGCGCGACTTTTGGCCCGCACCCCTTTGCGCCCAGCCGGCAAGGCTCGCGGGCCAGGGCAAAGACCAGCCGAGCAAGCCCAGCCCAACGGCGCCAAGCGGAATGGCGAGCCCGATCTGACCCCGAAAAAGCAAAAACACTGCGAATAACAGCGCGCCGCCGCCGCCGATGGACCGCAATGCCTTCGCCGCTTGCTTCGGATCGGCTTTGGAAAAACCGTTCGCCGCCCACAACAGCAGGAGAAGAACGACGACGCCGAGAATAATGGGCATGGTTATTTGAGCTGCTCGAGCAGCCTCACCGCGCCCGACGAATGCCGCGCCTTGAGGTCCGTAAGCGCTTCGCGGCCGCCGGCAGCGTACGCCGCAACCGCACGCAGGAGTTCGCGCAATTCGTCGGCGGCGCCCGGCGCGAAGCGGCAATACGCGCCATGCGTCAGGCGTGCGACCGTGCGGAACGCTTGTTCGCAGGCCGGGTCGTTGCCCTCCTGGAACATGAAGGCCGGAACGGCGCGCAAGCCGAGATCGCCGGCGCCGGCGGATAATCGATCGAGCGATTCCTCCATGGCGTCGCCGACAAATACCAGGGCTGCGACCTTGGCCTCATCGCTCTCTCGACAGGCATGCGCCAAAATCTTGCCGATCTGGGTTTCGCCGCTGCGGCATTCGACGCGCGACATGAGTTCGCCGAGCCGCTGCGGCTCCGCGATCCACGGCGAAGCGCGGCATTCGCCAAACCCGCGATAGTAGACCAGCTGGACATCGAGACCGCCGCCGGCCGCCGCCGCTTCGCGAAACATATCGGCCTGCAACACACACGCCCGATCCCAAGTCGGCTGCCGGCTCATGGTAGCGTCGAGGGCAAAAACGAGCCGGCCGCGACCATCCGCCGTGGCAGCCGGACCAAGCGCATCGACCTGTCTGAGAAAGGCGTCGAGCTCCGCGCGCGGCGAGGGCGCAGGAGCACGATCCGGCGCCTGCGGTTGGGCCGGCTCGATATTCGAAGCCGGTGTTTGGCCAGACCGTTCGTTGCTCATCGCCGGACGCCTTACGGGCCGAGGTTGAAACCTCGCCCTAAGGTGGCCTCCGGCAAGAGCCGGCGCAATGGGCTGGGTAAGCCCGCACTAATCGGCAAGCAGACCGTGGGTATCGAGCGGTTTATCGGCCGAAGCCGCCCATTCGGCGCGCGCCGCGGCGCGCCGTTTGCCCCGTTCGTCGATCGGCAGTTTGAGCGACTCGATAAGGTTCTTGACTTCATCGCGCGCGGTCAAGTGCGACGGGTTGGAGCGCAAGTTCGGTGCAATGTCCTCGATCTCGTCGAGCGCGGTGAGACCGCGCGGAAAATACTCACGATACACCACGCGCTCCGCAAAACCGTCGACGGCCCGGAAACCAAGCTGCCGGGACAGCGCTTCGACGCCAGCGCCGACCAGGCGCTTGTTGCGCGAGCCGAGCGTCGACAGCCGATTACGCACGATCACCCAGTCAGTCAGGCCGCCGTCGACCAGGCGGCGCTGACGGCGCGCTTCGCGGACCATTTCCGCATAATGGCTGACGCCGGTCAGTTCGAAGGTGGTGGGATCGACGATGCCGAGCACGTCGAAATCGACGAAGCTGTCGTTGAGCGGCGTTATCAATGTGTCCGCCATCGAATGGGCAAGCCGCATCAGATATGAATCGGTGCCCGGCGTATCGATGACGACGAAATCGTGGGTTTGCTCGACCGCACCGACGGCGTCGGCGAAAGCGGCAAATTCCTGGGATTCAATTTCATCGAGCCGCAGGCCAAACCCGCGGGCGACGCAGTAATGACGGGAATGCGCGAGTTTGATGCCGGCGCGCGCCGCCCAATCGCGGCGGTTTTCGACATAGTGCGTAAAGCTGCGCTGGCGCGAGTCGAGATCGATGGTGGCAACGCGCTGACCGGCCTGTAACAGCGCGACAGCAACGTGCATAGCCGTGGTCGACTTACCAGAACCGCCCTTTTCGTTGCCAAGGACGATGACATGTGCCGAGAACGGCTTGCCAATGTCCGCCTGCATTAACATGGGTTACGCAACCTCTGCGTGGCGATCCCTTCTCTGGCTTGCAGCGCTTACCGTCAAGATACAGCATCGACTCTGATAAGTTAATCATTAACCACGCGGGCGACGCCGAATGCGCTGCGTGTGTGCTTGCGTTGCAACGCCGGAACCGGCCCGAGCAAAAAGCATGATAGGAAAATCAAAAGGCTCAAAGCGCCGCCGCCCGGTGGTGATACGCACACAGCCGACGCTCGAGCGCATGCTTACAAAATGGCGCGCAAGACAGGAAAAGGTCGCGCTCGTACCGACCATGGGGGCGCTGCATGCCGGCCACCTTGCCTTGGTGCGCCTGGCGCAACGCCACGCCGACCGGGTCATCGTTTCGATTTTCGTCAATCCGACACAATTCGCCCCGCATGAGGATTTAGCGGCTTACCCCCGCACTTTCGCAACGGACGTCGGCGCGCTTGCATCGCTGAAGGCCGACGCAATCTGGGCCCCGTCGGTCGAGGCTATGTATCCGGAAGGCTTTGCAACCCGTATCGTTCCGTTGGGCGCAGCGATGGTAGGTCTGGAGGATGCCTTCCGCCCGCATTTCTTTGCCGGCGTTGCGACCGTTGTCGCCAAGCTCCTCATCCAGTGCACGCCGGATATCGCGCTATTCGGCGAGAAGGACTATCAGCAACTAAAAGTAGTCACGAGGCTTGCTCGCGATCTTGACCTGAAAACGCACATTGTCGGCGCGCCGACCAAGCGGGAGCCCGACGGCTTGGCACTGTCGTCGCGCAACGCCTATCTCTCGGCCGGCGAGCGCGCCGCCGCGCCGACGCTCTACCGCGTACTGAAGGAATGCGCTTCTAGGATCGCTGCCGGTAGACCCATTGCGCCGACGCTCGAAGACGGCCGCGCTTCCATCGCCAAGGCCGGTTTCGTGCTTGATTACTTGGAAGCGCGTCACGCGCAAACGCTGGCGCCGATCGCTTCGGTAAAGGATGGTCCGCTTCGGCTTCTCGTCGCGGCGCGCCTTGGCAAGACCCGGCTTATCGACAACATCACCGTTTAGCCAACGACGCGGTCAATTAGCCGGCTTCTTCATCGGGTCCTTTACCGCTTCGAAGGTCGCAAACTCGACGCTGTAGAGCTGGCCATTCACCTTCTCGACCTTGCGGATGTAGATGTTTTGGACGATGTCGCGGGTCTGCGGATCGATCGAAATCGGTCCACGCGGACTTTCCCACGCCATACCCTTCATCGCCGCGAGCAAACCATCGCCGTCTGCGTTGCCACCGGTTTTCTTCAACGCCTCGTAGACCATATGCAGGCCGTCATAAGCGCCGACGGAAACGAAATCGGGACGAAAACCATTGGCCTGCTCAAACGCGGCGACATAGGCCTTGTTGAGCGGGGAATCGTGTGCGGCCGAATAGGAGCCCGAGGTGATCATGCCGAGCATCTGGTCGCCCATGGTGTTGAGATCGTCGTCGTCAGTGAGGTCGCCGGGCCCGATGATCTTGATCCCGGAACTACCGAGCCCGCGCTCGGCGAATTGCTTGGCGAAGATGCTGGCCTGCGTGCCGGGAAAATAGATAAAGGCGGTGTCGGGATTGATGTCGCGGACACGCTGCAAAAACGGCGCAAAATCTGGATTGGCAAGCGGAATGCGGATCGACTCGATGATTTCGCCGCCCATCTGCTGGAAGCGGGTCTTAAAAGCCGTCTCGGATTCGATTCCGGGCGCCCAGTCGTTGACGAGAGTAACGACGCGCTTGCTACCGTTTTTGGCCGCCCACTCGGCCATGACCCACGCTTGCTGGCCCTGCAGGAATCCGGCCCGCACCATGTATGGCGATTTAGTCACCGTGACGGACGCCCCCGAACTCATCACCAGCGTGGGAATCCTGGCCTCGGTCACGAGCGGTGCGATCGCCAACGCGGTCGGCGTAATACCGATGCCGATAAGGCCGACCCTGTCGTTGACGATCATTTCCTGAATGATACGGCGCGCGTTGTCCGCGACACCGCCGTCGTCGCGGACCGTGATCTCGAGCTTTCGCCCGGCAACGACATTGCCGTGCTGGGCCACGTAAAGCTTGAGTCCGGCCGCGAGTTGCCGGCCGACGGCGTTAAACCCGGCCCCGGTCAAGGGGATGCTGACCCCCATCTTGAGAGCTTCTTCGGCCGCGCCGCACCCCGTCCCGAAACCGATGGCGGCGGTTGCCGCCATGCCCTTGAGCAAAGTCCTGCGCAGCATATTCCGCCCTCCCCCATTTTTTTCGATTTTATGGACGGCGTTGGCGTCGCCGGTAATCAGGCCAGCTCGAGATGAGGAATTTCCGGCCGGTCACCTTCGGCTTTGCCGGTGATCGGCGCGCGTGGCAAGCGCGCAACACCGGTCTCCACGACGAAATTATGAGTCAGCGAATACCACGGCGGGGTGACGTCAGCGGCCGGGGCCGGCCCTTGATCATGACGCACGAAATTACCGAGCAAATGCCGCGTGACGCCAAACTGGACATCGGTGTCGATATATTTGTCGTCGGGCGGATAGACCTGCGACACCAGCGTCTTGAAGCCGGGCTTATAGGCGAGGAAATGCAAATGCGCCGGGCGCATATTGTGCCGGCCTTGCGCGCGCAACAGGTCGCCGACGGGGCCGTCGACTGGAATGGGGTAACCGGCAGGCTTGACGCTGCGGAAGCTGAAATGACCGCTGGCATCGGTGGTGAACTTGCCGCGCAAGTTCATGTCGGCCTGTGCCGGATCCTGGTTCTCGTAAAAGCCCTCCGGCGAGGAGTGCCAGACGTCAACCTCGACGCCCGCGATCGGCTTGCCGTGGACGTCCCGATAATAGGCATCGACAAAAAGAGCCGGCCCCGGCGTCGGTGAGCGCACGATCGAGTCGCCGCTTTTCGTCGGCGGCGAATGCATGCGCCAGAATGGGCCGAGCTGGCTTGCGTCGGTTTCGGTCTGGCCGTTATCGCCGTTGTTGAGCAGGCAGACCAGCGCGGAAAAACCCAGCGTCCCCGACATCAGCACGGCTTCATTGTGGTTCTCATTGGTATGCTGGCCGAGCGCATTGATGTAAGCGACGGCGGTTTGAAATTCTTGTTCGGTCAGCCGGGTTTCGCGGGCGAAATCGTGCAAATGGCGGATAAAGGCCGACATAATTTGGCGGAAGCGCGGGTCCGACGCGCGCTCAAGCTCGCTTAGGACCGCTTTGGTAACGTCCGCCTGTGTCGCAATAATCATAATCTTGCTCCGCTTTGCCCTAAGGTTTTTTGCGTTCTGCCTTTTGGCTGGAACGGACTTTAGGTGATCGATCCCGGCTGCGCTATGCGGCTTGGCGCGTGGAAGGATTGCCGGCCTCACATAAGGCCGAGTTCGCGTAACTCGCGCCTAAGCTTTTCGGGCATCGCAGCCGCGCCGGGCGCCGCCGCGTCGAGATCCAGCGGCGCGTCCTTGGCCGCCAGGTAGCGCCAGCCCTGAAAGGCGCGAAACGGCCGTGGCGCGACCAGGACCACCTTGGGATCGAGCACCAGGCCGCAGCGGCCGATACCATCCTTATCGCGATAAGGCCGTACGTCGCGGATGCGCTGCCGGCAGGCAATTTCGCCGCGGATTACCCAAAAGAGGGAACCGCCGTCAACGAGCTCATCGGCGCGCTTGGGCACCATGCGGGTGCGATGAATGTGTTCGGGTTTTTCGCCGCGTTTGCGCTTTTCCTTGAGTCTTTGCTTGATCCAATCCTCGAGGTCGCGGACCGAATCCTCGCCAACGCACAGCTTGATCAGGTGGAGAGCCATCGCACCACACTATCCGACCGTGGCGTGCTCGATCACCATAATCCGCCCGCCTTCCACAACTTGCACGCCCGCCCCGACGGCGATCTCGGCGACGACGCCCGCAAACGGCGCACGCAACGTGTGTTCCATCTTCATCGCCTCAATAACGGCAACGCGTTGACCGCCGGCGACGCTATCGCCGGCGCCGACGAAAAGCTCGAGCACTTTGCCGTGCATGGGCGCCTTGATCACGCCGTCGCTTGAACCGGCTTGCGCCGCGGCGGTGGAAACGTCCTTGAGCTGAATCCGGGTTTGCCGGCCGTGGCGCAGAACGTAGGCGTCCGCGTGGGCAACGAAGACCTTGGCAGCCGCTGCCGGTGCCGCGCCATCGACCACGACGGTCGCGCCCTCTTTGTCGTACGAGACGACTGCCGCGGCGTCTTGCCCATCAACCAGGACTGGGACGGTAACCGAACGCGTCCCGCCAAGCTGGAAACCATCGCGCGCCGCCCATGGCGAGGGCGCTTCAGTTGGCCCTTCGCCCATCGCGTCGACGTCGGCGCTTTCGCCGGCGATGAGCTGCGCAACGCCAGACGCCGCAGCCGCATGGTCGGGCGCGTGCGGCATGGCGCCGAGCTCGGCGAGATTGCGGTCGATAAAGGCGGTATCGACTTTACCCGCGCGAAATGTTTCCGCGCGGCAGAGCGCGCCGAGAAAAGCGACATTGCTGCGGACGCCGGCGACGAATGTGTGATCGAGCGCTCTCGCCATGCGTTCAAGCGCGCTTTGCCGCGACGGCGCATGCACGACGAGCTTGGCAATCATGGGATCGTAGAACGGCGTGACCTCGCCGCCGGCCTCGACGCCGCTTTCCACCCGAACATCCGCCGGCAATTCAAGTCCCACGATCGGTCCGGTCGACGGCAGGAAGCCGCTTTCCGGATCTTCGGCATAGACGCGAGCCTCGATGGCGTGGCCGTCGAAGCGGACTTGCGGCTGCGTCAACGGCAGTTTCTGGCCCGCCGCCACTTGGAACTGCCAGGCGACGAGATCGAGGCCGGTGATTTCCTCGGTCACCGGATGCTCGACCTGCAGCCGCGTATTCATTTCGATGAACCAGAACCCGCCCGGGCGCAGTCCTTGGCTGCCGTCGGCGACAAACTCCACGGTTCCGGCGCCGACATAACCGACGGCTCTGGCAGCTTCGACCGCGGCTGTGCCCATTTGCGCGCGCAGTTCTTCGGTCATGCCTGGCGCGGGCGCCTCTTCGATTACTTTCTGGTGGCGGCGTTGCAGCGAACAATCGCGTTCGCCGAGATGAATGACATTGCCGTGCTTGTCGGCGAAGACCTGAATTTCAACATGGCGCGGCGCGGCGACATACTTTTCGATCAAGACACGGCCGGAGCCGAACGCTGCCGCCACCTCACGGACTGCGCCCTCAAGTTCCCGCGTGAAATCGGCGGCATCGTCGATGCGGCGCAATCCGCGGCCGCCGCCGCCGGCAGCCGGCTTGATCAAAACCGGATAGCCGATCGCGTCGGCGCGCTCTTTGAGGAACGCCGCCTCCTGCCGCTCGCCGTGGTATCCCGGCACGATCGGCACGCTGGCTTTTTCCATGAGCGCCTTGGCGCGGTCCTTTAGGCCCATGGCGCGGATCGCGTGCGGCGGCGGACCGACAAATTCGATGCCGGCCTCCGCACAAGCTTCGGCGAAATCGCCGTTCTCCGACAAAAATCCATAGCCAGGGTGAATACATTCGGCGCCCGCGGCTTTGGCGGTCTCGATCAAGCGATCGATGCGCAAATAGCTTTCTCGCGGCTCGGCGGGGCCGATCAGGTACGCTTCATCGCAGACGCGGCGATGCAGCGCCTGCGCGTCGGCTGCCGAATAGACGGCGATGGTACGCATGCCCAACCGCCTGGCGGTGCGCGCAATGCGGCAGGCAATTTCGCCGCGGTTGGCAATAAGAACGGAACTGAACATGCGGGATTGCCAGAGTGCTTAGGCCTGCTGCGTCATTGTGTGCGGGCAGCAGCACCAGCGCTGGCGTTCGAGGGAGTAAGCTGAACCGGCGCGGCAGGTGCGGGTCCAGAGACAGCTTGCGGGCTTGGTGTTGACGGCGGGGACGGCGGTACTGGCTCCGGCCAGATGGGCTCGACTGCGGAACTGCTCGAAACGGCGGCCGGCGCAGCCATAGGCGCAGCATTGCTCGGCGCCTGCTTTCGCGCGTGTCGCTGCGAGGAGCCGGTGCCGGCGGCCGGCGGGTTGGGGCTGGCGGCAGCAGCGGCCGCGGCGCCCGGCAAGACCGGCCCGGTAGGCTCGGGGTTCATGATATTGACCGGCGGGATCGAGGCGGCGGTCGGGAAATCGATATTGACGGGCTTGTGGCTCGGCTGCGGCGTTGCTTCAGCCACCTCGGCCCCGGCGCTCCAAGCCGCGGCATAATGCTCAAGATAGCGGCCGAGCCTGTCGGCACCCAAGTTGGCGCGGACCTGTGTCGCATCCTTTAGCAGCGCCAGCGGCTTGCAATGTTCGCTCGTGCAGTGGTCACGGACCGCCAGCACATGCGCCACAAAACCGAAGCGGTCCGCTTCAAGCGACCGGCGCAATTGGGCCAAGAGGTCGTCAACGTCGGCGCCGCCGCGTTGAATATAGGCGCCCACCCCGGTCAGCAGTGTTAGCTTCGCGGCGGTGTACGACGTTGCCGAGGCTACACTTGCCGCCGAGACAAACAGCGACTTTTCGCACGCTGCCTCCACACTCTCGCCGACCAAAGCGTCAAGGCAGGCGAGCGGCGAGCCCGGCGCCAGCGCTTGCGCGCCCAGTTGTTCGGTGCGCAGTTCAAACGCGCGCCGTTCGGCGGCGCGATCCCCCGAAACCGGACGGTCGAGAAAGCCCCAAGTTATGACGGCGCCGAGGATGGCGCCGACGACGACAAAACCGACGCGCCGCGCCGGGCTCGATATCAGGCGCGATTGTGTCTGGAACATCGCAAGGACGCAAAAGAGGACGAGTAAAATCGCCGAGCCCGCCGCCAGCCATAAGCGGAAAATCGACGCACCAAACTCGGAATCAACGCCCAGCATCAACGCACTCCGCCACGGGTAAAACGCTGACTGCGGCAAAGTATGGCCTAGCCGCCGAAGTCACACCAGCCCGGAAGCCTTGGTTGGTCAGTTCGCGACGGCGGCGCGCGCAAATTCGCGGCGTTTAGTGCTCGAGGTCGAGTTGACTCTCTTTCGCCACGCGCTCAAACGCCTCGCCGGAGTTTTTGATCCGGTACTGGTAGTCATCGCCGTCCGACGGCAAAAGCTTCACGACCTTGTAGGTTCCGCTGGCACCCGGACGGCTGACTGGGCTCGACGTGTACAAGACCGTTTGACCGATGCGGAACTTGTGCGCGCGCAACATCGGCCGCACCGCCGCCTGCTGTGAAGCGACGGCGGCGACTGCGGCGACCGCAATGGTGGAGGTGCCCGCCTCCGGTTGAGCCGAAAGCGGACGCGGCTCTCGCTTGCCCGGCAATTGCCGCGAAGCGGCCTTTCGAACAACTTGATTACGGCTGGCTTTTGCCGGCCGCTTTTTCACTGAACGCTTATTCATAGTAGCGACACTATATAGCCTCTCTGCTCCCGGAGCAAAAATATATTGTCGCGAAATAGTCCGCCAAGCCCCCTCTTTCTAATTCATGCTTAAGACGTAAAACTACTTATATTCAATGAGATACAACAAAATTCTAAGACGAGACTGAGCCCGCTCGCTCAAGCCTTGCGCTGCCAGCCCCCTCTGTCGTCCGTCTGCCAATATGTGACCTCAAAACCGGCCGATTTGGCCTCGCTCCAGCGCGAGCGCGCGGCTTCAACCGCGTCGGGGTCTTCACCGTTAAACAGCAAGACGACACGGTCGTAGGACGCTACGTCGGAGGGCATCGTCGCCCCCTCAACGAGAAAACGCACCACGGCGCCATTCGGGTTGTCGTCGCCAACGGTTAGCACAATGGGCTGGTGCGCCGCTTCCGCTTCACGCCAGGTGCCGTGCGGCAAAAAGGAATCGTCGCGCCATGTCCACAAATGCGCATCGAGCGCTTCGACACGTTCTTCAGTGGACGCCTGCACGACCGCCCGCCAACCCCGGTCGAGCGACTTCTGCAACAACGCCGGCAAGACTTGCTCGGGTGACTGCCCTTTCAGGTGATAGAACAAGATTTCGGTCATCTCGCGCAGCGCGGCTTTGGTCGTGACGGCACTGCGCCCATGCTAAACGATCACCAACGGCCAACAAGGGCGGACGCGACATGAGCGGTGAAATCAACCACCAAATCCGACTGGCGGCGCGGCCCGTCGGCTTGCCGAAGCGCGGCGACTGGCAATTCACCGAAAATCCGATGCCGGTGCTGCGCGATGGCGAAGTCCTCGTGCGCGTGCTCTGCATTTCGCTGGATCCGGCGATGCGCGGATGGATGAATGAGGGCAAGTCCTACATCGCCCCGGTGGCCGTCGGCGACGTCATGCGCGCTGGCGCGGTCGGCCAGGTGGTCGAATCGAAGCACCCGAAGTTTGCGGCCGGCGAGTACGTTGTCGGCGGCCTCGGCGTACAAGAATTCGCCGCGCTGGACGGCGCGCAGCTCACGAAGGTCGATCCGCGACTGGCACCGCTGCCGAAATTTCTCAACACGCTCGGCATGCCCGGCATGACTGCCTATTTCGGGCTCCTCGACGTCGGCGAGCCGAAGGAGGGCGACACTGTGGTCGTCTCGGCCGCTTCCGGAGCCGTTGGCGCGACCGTCGGCCAAATCGCTAAAATCAAAGGATGCCGCGCGGTCGGGCTCGCCGGGGGAGCTGCAAAATGCCGCTACGTCAGGGACGACCTCGGTTTCGACGTCGCGATCGACTACAAGGCCGAGGACGTCCGCAAGAGCTTGCGCACCCATTGTCCGAACGGCGTGAACGTCTACTTCGACAATGTCGGCGGCGATATTCTCGACATCGTGCTTGCCCAATTGGCGCGACACGCGCGCGTCGTGATCTGCGGCGCGATCTCGCAATACAACAATACGACGGCGATCAAAGGTCCAAGCAATTATCTTTCGCTGCTCGTCAACCGCGCCCGGATGGAAGGCATGGTCGTATTCGATTACGCCTCCCGTTACCCGCAAGCGATCGGCGACATCGGCGGCTGGATCACCGCCGGTAAACTCAAATCGCGCGAGGATATCGTCGAAGGCTTGGAGAATTTTCCGGAAACGCTCTTGAAATTGTTCAACGGCGAAAACTTCGGCAAGCTCGTGCTCAAAGTGGCGGACGCTTGATTTGAGGCGACGCTAGGGCTCGATCCTCGATCAGCGCTCGTAATGGTCCTCGACCAGGCGGTCGAGCAAGCGAACGCCCCAGCCCGAGCTCCAGCTTTTGTTGATGTCGGTCTGCGGCGAGCCGAGCGCGGTGCCGGCGATGTCAAGGTGCGCCCACGACGTCTTGCCGACGAACCGCTGCAGGAATTGCGCCGCTGTGATCGACCCGGCGTTGCGGCCGGCGCTGTTTTTCACGTCAGCGAATTTTGAATCGATGATCTTGTCGTATTCCGGCCCAAGCGGCATGCGCCACACCCGCTCGCTGACCGCCTCGCCGGATTTGGCCAGCCGCTCGACGAGTTTGTCATCGTTGGAAAAAAGGCCGGCGTATTCCTGGCCGAGCGCCACGATGATGGCGCCGGTCAGCGTCGCCAGATCGACCATGAAGCGCGGTTTGAAGCGCTTATTCGTGTAGTAGAGGAGGTCGGCAAGCACGAGCCGACCTTCGGCGTCGGTGTTGATGATTTCGATCGTCTGTCCCGACATCGAGGTAACGATATCGCCCGGTCGCTGCGCTTTGCCGTCAGGCATGTTCTCGACCAGCCCGATGACGCCGACGACGTTGGCCTTGGCCTTGCGCGAGGCAAGGGCATGCATGAGGCCGACGACGCACGCCGCGCCCGCCATGTCGCCCTTCATGTCTTCCATTCCCTGCGCCGGCTTGATCGAAATGCCGCCGGTATCGAAGCAAACGCCCTTGCCGATGAACGCGATCGGATCGGCGGCACGCTTGCCGCCGTTCCACCGCATGACCACAAGCCGCGACTCATGGGCCGAACCCTGGCCGACACCAAGCAGCGCACCCATGCCGAGCTTGCGCATCGCCGGCACATCGAGGATTTCGACAATCACTCCAAGCTTGCGCAATGCCGACGCCCGCCGCGCGAATTCGCCGGGAAAAAGCACGTTGGCCGGCTCGTTGACCAAATCGCGCGCCCACACGACGCCCTCGGCGGTGCCCGCAACCTTGCTCCATGCCCTCTCCGCCGCGGCCACGTTTGCGCAGGCGAAGTTTACGTCCACCTTGCCGGCCTGCTCGTCCCCTTCCTTGCGTTTGGTCTTGTAGCGGTCAAAGCGGTAGGCGCGCAGCCACGCTCCGAGCACAAGTTCGGCAATTTGGTCGCCCTTGAGCGCCCCGCCGCCGAATTCCGCCAGGATGGTCGCTTGAGTTGCCGCGGCCGGAATTTTCCCCATCGCGATGCCGCCGAGCTTGACCAGATCGCGATCCTTCAGATCGCTCTCCTTGCCGGTGCCGATCACAACGAGACGCGGTACGTTAAGCCCTGCGGGGGCGATGATCTCAAGCGCCGATCCAGATTTTCCCGTGAAACGATCCGCTCCGGCGGCGCGGCGGAAAAGCTCGCCAGTAGGCGCCAGCGCCTTCTGTGTCGCGGGACCGAGTTTGAGGCCCTCCGCGCAGAACACAACAAGAACTCCGCGCAGACGATCGTATGAAACGAAACCGATTTTGTTGGCGTCAGCCATGGGCGATCCTTCCCGGGTCGGTCTTTATCTGGGCCGCACGCTCCTGCAAAGCCCCTGCACCAAGACCTAAAGCGATAGCCGCCAGCGCTCCTTGGTAATAGCCTGTTAACCCTCACAAATCCTAAGCCGAGCATGCCTGTGCCCTTTGCCTTGGCGAGGCCATTTTGTGGAAGCATTGCATTGTCGGTATTGGGGAATCTCGGCTCGGGGGCCGAGAGGTTCCATGGGAACCAGGGCGGCCGAGTGACTCCGCCAGGTGGGGAAGTTGAGTCCGATGGGGTCGATCGGTCGATACATGTTTCGCACCACTATGGTTGCGTTCGTGATCACCTGCGTCAGCCTGACCATCGTAATGTGGTTTACGCAGGCGATCCGCGAGTTTGACCTGATCACCAGCCAGCGGCAGACAGTCTTCGTCTTCGTCGGCATCACCGGCCTGCTCATTCCCCTGCTAGTGATGATGATCGCGCCGATCTCGCTCGTGCTGGCAGCGGCGCACGTCCTAAACAAGCTCAGTACCGATTCCGAAATCATCGTGATGAACGCGGCCGGCGTCTCGCCGTGGCGGCTGGTCCGCCCGTTCATCGCCGCGGCCTTGGTGGTCTCGCTCCTGGTCACTTTAATCGCGGCGTATCTCTCGCCGCTTGCATTGCGCGAGCTGCGCGATTGGGCGACGCAAGTCCGCACCGATATCCTTACCAATATCGTCCAACCCGGCCGTTTCACCACCGTCGGCGGCAATCTCACCTTCCACATCGCCGACCGGCGCCCGAACGGACTGTTGGTTGGCATATTCCTTGACGATCGGCGCGATCCGAACGAGCACGCCACTTACCTGGCCGAACAAGGCGAGATCATCAAGAACGACACCGGCTCGTTCCTGGTGCTCGAAAAGGGCAGCGTGCAGCGCCTTGAACTCGGCCAGCGCGATCCTCGGATTGTCACCTTCGACCGATATGCATTCGATCTGTCGAAGTTCACCAGCGGCCCGCAGAATGTGCACTACAATACCCGCGAAAACTACATTTGGGAGCTGTGGGCGCAGCTCGACGATCCGGAGTCGGCAGAGTATCGATCGGAACTGCACGATCGCTTCGCGACGCCGCTCTACCCAATTGCGTTCGTCGTCCTCGCCTTTGCTTTTCTCGGACCGCCGCAAACGACCCGGCAAAGCCGCACATTGTCGCTGCTCGGGCTGATCGGCGCGGTGGCGATGCTGCGGCTTATCGGCTTCCTCAGCGTCATCGTCGGCGTCAAGCTGCCCGCGGTGCTCGCGCTCCAATATGTCGCGTTATTCGGCGCCATTGCCGCCGGGGGCTGGCAGATTTCGCGCGGCCAGGCGATCGAACCGGCCTCCGTGGTTTCCAAGATCGCGACGCTCATCGGTGAACGCCTCGCGAAAGTGACGGCGAGCTAAAGGACATGCCGATGATCGCCGGGACGCTGTCGCGTTATTTCGGATTGCTGTTTCTCAAGTCCGTTACCGGCACCTTTTTCGGCATCGTCGCGCTGGCGGCGATGATCGATTACGTCGAGCTCCTGAGGCGCAGCTCCGATTGGCCGAAGGCGACTGCGCTCATCCTCGCCGAGATTTCCGTTTTCCGCGTGCCGCAACTTTCCGAGCGCATCATGCCGTTCGCGGTGCTGGTCGGCGCCATGTCTTGCTATCTGACGCTGTCGCGCCGGCTTGAACTCGTCGTCGCCCGTGCCGCCGGCGTCTCCGCCTGGCAGTTCATCGCGCCGTCGATGGTCGCGGCATTCCTGTTCGGCGTCGTCGCCACCGCCATTTACAATCCGCTCGCGGCGGTCATGCATGAACATTCCAAGCTGCTCGAAGCCGAGATGATGGGCGAACTTCCGTCCTCGGCGGTGCGCGAAGGCTCCGGCGGTTTCTGGGTGCGCCAGCGCAGCGCCGACGGAGCGGCGGTGATCAACGCCAAATCGAGCCGCGAGCAAGGCGCACAACTCGGCGGCGTCAGCGTCTTCACCTTCGATAACGACGGCGAGTTTCGCGAGCGGATCGAGGCCAAGACCGCAACACTCGAACAAGGTTATTGGCGCTTCGACGACGTGCGCATTTATGCGAGCGGCAACCCGCCGGTGATTGAAAATACCTATCGACTCGCCACCAACCTGACGCCCGAGCAAGTGCGCGAAAGCTTCGCCACTCCAGAGACCGTGCCGTTTTGGCAGCTCCCCGCCTACATCGAACTTGCCGATCGCGCCGGATTGGTCGCCGCCGGTTATCGGCTGCAATATCAGGAACTGTTGTCGCGTCCGTTTTTGCTCACCGCCATGGTGTTGCTTGCCGCCTCAGTGAGCTTGCGATTTTTCCGTTTCGGCGGCGTGCAGAAAATGGTTCTGGGCGGAATTTCCGCCGGGTTTTTGTTGTTCGTCCTGTCGAAGTTCACGGAAGACATGAGCAAATCGGAGCTGCTGTCGCCGGCAATGGCGGCGTGGATTCCGGTCGTGGTCGGCAGTCTCACCGGCTTCGTCGTGCTGTTGCACCAGGAGGACGGTTAGTGGCGTGTGCGTTCCGCCCTGTTTGCGGCAGCCCGCGTAGCCTGGTCCGGACGAGCATAGCGATCCTCATCGCGCTGCTCGTCGTCGGCGCGTTTTCGCTCGCGAGCGAACCGGCGTCGGCGCAAGGCGTCGGCAACCTGTTGCATTTTCCGCCGCGACCGCCGCTGCCAAAGCCGCCAGCGCAGCCGACGGATGCGCCCATGCTCGTGCAGGCCACCGAAATCCGATACGACTATACCAACAACACCGTCGCCGCGATCGGCAACGTGCAAATCTATTTCAACGGATCAACGGTCGAAGCCGATGAAGTGATCTACGATCAGAAAAGCAAGCGGCTGCAGGCGCGCGGCAACGTCAGGATGACGGAAGCCGACGGCAAGATCACCTACGGCCAATTCATCGACCTTACCGACGATTACCGCGACGGCTTTGTCGACTCGCTGCGACTGGAAACCGCCGATGATACCCGTTTTGCCGCAACGCGCGCCGACCGGGTCAAAACCTTCAACGTCATGCAAAACGGCGTCTACACCGCCTGCGAGCCGTGCAAAGACGATCCGAAGAAACCACCGCTCTGGCAGATCGAGGCCGCTCGAATCGTCCACGATACCAGCGAGAAGATGGTCTATTTCGAAGACGCCCGCGTTGAATTTTTCGGCCTGCCGCTGGCCTATTTTCCGTTTATGTCCGCGCCCGACCCTTCGGTTGTACGCAAAAGCGGCTTTCTGTTTCCGAACATATCCTACGGAACCGCTTACGGCGTCGGCGTCGAGATTCCCTATTATTGGTCATTCTCGCCGAGTTACGATCTGGCCACTTCCGCGATGTTCGCGTCGAACGGCGCCGAAATGCTGCAGGCGACGTGGCGGCAACGGCTCATGGACGGCGCCTACACCATCAAAGCGGCCGGCGTTTTTCAACAAGACACCAGCTACTTCGCCAATCGTGACGGCGTCGACAGCCCGACCGACCGCCCGTTTCGTGGCGCGGTTCAAACTACTGGCCAGTTCGCAATCAACGACAAATGGGTGTGGGGATGGACCGGGCTGCTTCTGACCGACCGTTATGTCCTCACCGACTACAATCTTGGTGCATGGGTTGGCCAGCTCGACCCGTTCCACGGCGTGGTGACGGAAGGCATTTCGCAGGTCTACCTGACCGGTGCCGGCGATCGCAGTTACTTCGACATTCGCACGATTTACTACAACAGCTTGTCGGCATCCGAACTTCAGGCGCAAAATCCGGTCATTCACCCCGTGCTCGACTATTCCAACGTATTGGGGCAGTCAGTGCTCGGCGGCGAGCTCAGCTACAAGTTCAATCTGACCAGCCTGACGCGGCAACAGGCCGATTTCAATGCCATCAATCAAAACGCCGCCAACAACAACTTGTGTACGTCCAACAATCCGGCGGTGATGAACGCCTCCAACTGCCTGCTGCGCGGCATCGCCGGGACCTATTCGCGCACCTCCGCCGAAGTGGACTGGCGCCGCACTTTCGTCACCGACGGCGGCCAAATGCTGACGCCGTTTTTCGGCGTGCGCGGCGATGTCGCCGCTCTCCAGGTGCAGGACCAAGTGGGAACGTCAAACTTCATTACGCCCGGTCAAACCGAAGTCGCACGCGCCATGCCCGACGCCGGCGTGGAATACCGTTACCCGTTCATCGACGTGGAGCCGTGGGGTACGCAGACCATTCAACCCATTGCGCAGCTGATCTTGCGTCCGAATGAAACGCAAATTGGCAAATTTCCCAACGAAGACGCACAAAGCCTGGTGTTCAGCGACGCCAATCTGTTCTCAATCAACAAATTTTCCGGTTGGGATCGCGTCGAAGGCGGTGGTCGAGTCAACGCCGGCATCGAATATACCGCACAATTCAATCGGGCAGGATCGGTCGACGTGCTGTTCGGCCAGTCCTATCAGATCTACGGCTTGAACTCGTATGCGGCAGCCGACCTCACTAACACCGGGTTGCAGAGCGGTCTTGACAAAACCCTCTCTGATTATGTCGGACGCGTCACGTATTCGCCCAACCAGATTTATTCGTTTATTGCGCGCGGCCGGTTTGACGAAGCGACCTTCACGCCAAAGCTGCTTGAGTTCGAGACGCGGGCCAATTTCGATCGCTGGACCTTCCAGTTGTTATACGGCGATTATGCCGCGCAGCCCGATATCGGCTTTCTCAATCAACGCGAGGAGATTCTCGTCGGCGCCTCCTTCAAGGTCACGCAGAACTGGGTTCTACTCGGTTCCGTTCGCTACGACCTCGTAGTCCACGAGTTTGATCAGACTCGGTTCGGCATCGCCTACACGGACGACTGCCTGCTGCTTTCGCTGAACCTGCTTACCGGCTATCTTTACAATGGGGCAACGCCGACCCCGGTCAATTCGGTCATGCTTCAAATGAGTTTGCGCACGCTCGGACCCGACGCTTTGGCGCCGGTCAGCACGGTTTACTAATGCCGCCATCCATCTGGGCCATCAATCTAGGTCGATGGCGAGCCGGGATAAAGGGCTGAAGTTTTGGAGGAGTGACGAAGTGACAATTGAGGCCCTACCCTGCCGATGTCGGAACGTTTTGATCGCGATCGTCCTCGCTGCGGCGACGACGTTACCTACCGTGGGCCACGCGCAACAGGTCTTTGCGTTGGTCAACGGTCAACCCATTACCGTTCTTGACATCGAGCATCGCAGCAAGTTCCTGCAGTTGAGCACTAAAAAGGTGCCTCCGCGCCGCGAGGTGCTCGACAGCCTGATCGACGAGATTTTGGAAGTCGGCGAGGCCAAGCGATTTGGCCTCGACATATCCGATGGCGACGTTGACGCCCAGTACAAAGGCGTCGCCACCCGCATGGGGATCGACACCGACAAGCTGACGCAGCTCCTGGTCAACGGCGGGGCCAGCGCCGACACGCTCAAGCGCCGGTTGCGCGCGCAGATCGCATGGACCAACCTTATACGCGGCCGCTATAAGGCAAGCTTGGAGATCGCGGACAAAGACGTCGAGGCGCAGCTGCTGCAGCAGCAAAAGCCTGAGGCAACAGCCGGTGTGGGCTATGAATACATCATGCGCCCGGTGGTCTTTATCGTGCCGCGCGGGTCACCGGACACGGCCTACGAGACGCGCAAACATGAGGCCGAAGCGCTGCGCGGACGTTTTGTGAACTGCACTGACGGCGTGGTCTTTGCCCGCGCCCTGCCGGACGTGGCAGTGCGCGACCAGGTGTCGAAATACTCTGCCGATCTACCACAGGAACTGCGACAGATCCTCGACGGCACGGAGATCGGTCACCTGACCCCGCCGGAACAGACGGCGGAAGGCGTGCAAACGTTCGCCGTCTGCGCCAAAAAAGAGACCAAGTCCGAGACGCCGCTGATGCGGGAAGTCCGCGATCAGATGTTCCAGCAGAAATTCGGAGCCCACGCCAAGCGTTATCTCGACAATTTGCGACGCCAGGCCATGATCGAATACAAGATGCCCGAAGGAAAGTAACCGACAAGAAGCCAACTCGTGCAGCCACTGGCATTAACACTCGGCGAGCCCGCCGGCATCGGGCCCGAGCTGACGCTTATCATCTGGCAACGCCGCGCCGAGCTTGAGCTGCCGCGATTCTACATCGTGGGCGATCCGGATTTCCTGCGCCGGCGCGCCGAACGGCTGGGACTTGATGTGCCGCTCAGGGTTGTTGCACCGGAAGCGGCGGGCGCCGCGTTCGCGTCGGCGTTGCCGGTGGTGGCCCTCGATGTGGAGGCAACCGCCGAGCCCGGTCGCCCGGACCGATCGAGCGCACCGGCTGCAATCGCGTCCATTCGCCGCGCCGTGTCTGATGTCTTGACGGGAAAAGCGGCCGCCGTCGTCACCAACCCGGTGGCAAAGAACGTGCTCTATAGTTCGGGTTTTGCCGAACCCGGTCACACCGAATTTCTTGCAGGCCTGGTGCACGAAGCGACCGGCAAAGTGCTGCGCCCGGTGATGATGTTGTGGTCTCCCGAACTTGCCGTCGTGCCGGTGACCATTCACCTGCCGCTCAAAGACATCTTCCGGCAGCTTTCAACCGAACTCGTGGTCGAAACCGGGCGCGTTGTCGCGCGCGATCTGCGCACGCGGTTTCGCATCGCGCATCCGCGGCTCGCGGTCGCCGGATTAAACCCCCACGCCGGCGAAAACGGCGCGCTTGGCGAGGAAGACCGCACAATCGTCGGGCCCGCGGTGGCGCGCCTCATCGCCAACGGCATCGACGCCCGCGGCCCGCTACCGGCCGACTCGCTGTTCCACGCCAACGCGCGTGCCGGTTACGACGTCGCCTTGTGCATGTATCACGATCAGGCGTTGATCCCGATCAAGACGCTGGCCTTCGATCATGCCGTCAACGTTACGCTTGGCTTGCCTTTTGTGCGGACGTCGCCGGACCACGGTACTGCCTTCGACATCGCCGGCAAAGGCGTCGCCGATCCGACGAGCCTCGTCGCAGCGCTCAAACTTGCCGCCCAATTGGCAACCGCGGACAGTCGGGCGCCGCTTCCTGCGTCGTGAGCGCAGCGCCGGATGGGCTGCCGCCGTTGCGCGAAGTCATTCGCCGGCACGGCCTCACCGCCAAAAAGTCTCTGGGACAGAATTTCCTGCTCGACCTTAATCTCACGGCGCGGATTGCGCGAGCCGCGGGAGCGCTCGCGAACGTAACGGTTGTGGAGATCGGCTCCGGACCCGGCGGGCTGACGCGCGCGCTACTCGCGCTCGATGCCGCGCGCGTGATCGCGGTCGAGCGTGACGCGCGGGCGATCGCCGCTCTGCGAGACATCGCCGCGCACTATCCCGGCCGCGTCGAGATCGTGGCAGCGGACGCGCTCACTTTCGACCCGCGCCCCTTTCTCGGTCGCTCGCCCGTACGCATCGTTGCCAACCTGCCCTACAACGTCGCTACTGCGCTTCTCGTCTCCTGGGTCAGTACAGAGCCGTGGCCGCCCTGGTACGATACCGCCGTTCTGATGTTTCAGCGTGAAGTAGCCGAGCGCATCGTCGCCGCCCCGGGCACCAAGAGTTACGGGCGCCTGTCCATACTCGTGCAGTGGCGATGCGAAGCGCGCATCCTCTTTGACGTCAATCCTTCGGCTTTTGTTCCGCCGCCGAAGGTGACGTCCTCTCTGCTGCACCTCACGCCTCGTCCCGAGCCGCTCACCTGCGATCGCGGCCTCCTTGAAACGTTAACCCAAGCCGCGTTTGGACAGCGGCGCAAAATGTTGCGCCAAAGCCTACGCTCGCTCGGCGCCGATGTGAGCGCGCTCCTGGCCGGCGCCGGCCTCGATCCGACGGCACGTGCCGAAGAGGTGCCGGTCGCCGGCTTTGTCTCCCTGGCGCGCGCGCTCGCCGCCCAGCACGATCTCGGGCATGATGGCGCGGTCCACGCCGGGGAGAACGACACATGACGAAAATGCGCCGCCAATCGCTGGTCGGCTACGGGCAGCCGCTCTGCGAGACCGTGATCGAGCCTCCGGTCCCGCGCGGCAGCGAGGTGCTGGTGCGTATTGAACGCTGTGGCGTGTGTCATTCCGACTTGCATATCCAGGACGGCTACTTTTCCCTTGGCGGCGACAAAAAGCTCGACGTCACCGCCGGCAGGACCCTGCCCTTCACGCTCGGCCACGAGATTGCCGGCGTCATCGAAAGCGCAGGAGCGGACGCCGAAGGGGCCGCCGTCGGGCGACGTGTTGCCGTCTATCCCTGGATCGGCTGCGGTGCTTGCGCTGCCTGCCGCGCCGGCGAAGAGAACCTTTGCGATAAAAATCGCCATCTCGGCATTGTCACCGACGGTGGATTTGCCAGCCATGTGGTCGTCCCGCACCCACGTTATTTGCTCGACTATGCGCCCCTGTCGGCCGCCTTCGCCGGCATGCTGATGTGCTCAGGGCTGACGTCGTATGCCGCGCTGAAGCGGCACCTAGGCCGTCCAGAGCGCGGACCATTGCTGCTCATCGGGCTTGGCGGTGTCGGCATGATGGGACTTGCTATTGCGCGCGCCCTGTTTCGGGCGCCCCCAATCGTCGCCGATATCGATGCAGCCAAGCGCGATGCCGCGCTCGCCGCCGGTGCAGCGAAGGCCTACGACACGTCCGATCCGCAGACGCGCAAAGCGATCTTGCAAGCCACGGGCGGGGTGTTTGCTATTTGCGATTTCGTAGGCTCGGACAAGTCGCTGCAATTCGCCACCGGCTTGCTCGGCCGCGGTGGCAAGGTGGTGGTAACGGGACTGCTTGGCGGCGACTTCTCGATTGGCGCCGCCCTGTTCGGAATCAAGGCGATGACGATTGAAGGAACTTTGACCGGTACGCTCGCGGAAGCCGGCGAGCTTATCGAGCTGGTGCGATCAAAAAACATCGCGCCGATCCCTACGCGTGAGCGTCCGCTCAATGAAGCGCAAGCGGCGCTGGAGGATCTACGCGCTGGTCGGGTGGTCGGGCGAATCGTGCTGGCCGCTTAACGACCTACCGCCGCGGGCAACGAACCACCCGCGGAAGAGGACGACGAAGACGGCAGCGATCACGCCGCCGCCGGCGACAAGGGTCATGATGCGATCGGCCGTCCAACCGGCGCCGAGCAAGCCTCCAGCAACGAGCGGACCGACGATTTGGCCAAACCTCCCCATGGCCATGCCCCAACCGACGCCGGTGGATCGAATCGGCGTCGGATAAATCACGGCCGAAAGCGCGATTGCTCCCGCGGTTCCAAGCCCCATGAACAGGCCAACCAGGCCGATGAACGTTGCGGCAAGCGCCACCGAGGAGGCACCGTAACCCAACCCAATCGTCGCCAATGTCCCGAGTAGAAATGCCGGGAACAGAATGGGCATGATGCCGAAGCGCTGTATCAAGCTTCCGGCCGTCGACTGGCCGATCAGCGCGCCAAGCCCGTTAAATGCTACGACAAAGGCGGTGTTGGCGGGCGAAATGCCGTTGAGCCGCAATAGCGCCGGCGTCCACAACGTAGCCACCGTGAGAATGCCAAAGCCCATGAAAAACGGCACCCACAGGAATAGCGTGCCGGCGGCGCGGCCCTCGGTAAACAAATGCCGTACCGGGGTTCCCGGCAAACTTTCCTCGTCAACGACGAAGTGCGTCTCGGGTCCGACAGCCGGAGAGCGAAACCGGGCAACGATCCGTCGCACGGCATCGTCGTCGCCGCGGCGCGCGAGCATAAATTTGATCGACTCCGGGAGATAAAACGCAAGCACGACGGCAACGAAGAGCGGCGCGGCTCCGCCGAGGTAAAAGATCGCCTGCCAGCCGACCCGCGCCACCAGATACGAATTCAACAATCCGCCGAGCATCCCGCCGAGCGGGAAGGAAGACCACATCAGCGTGACCAAGGTCGCGCGCAGTCGCGCCGGCGCGTATTCCGAGGTCAAAGCGATAAAACACAGGGTC
>Ga0181531_10000220_pt1 | contig 41456 bp, 35 predicted proteins | sample PEATcosm2014_Bin_38_FD_119743 | JGI IMG/M metagenome (GOLD analysis project Ga0181531, IMG submission 119743) | Peatland microbial communities from MTU Mesocosm Facility, Houghton, MI, USA - PEATcosm2014_Bin11_10_metaG | ecosystem: Environmental > Terrestrial > Soil > Wetlands > Peat | place...
CCTCGTGCTCGCGTAGCACCGCAATAATCTGCTCCTCAGTGAACCTGACACGCTTCATCGTCCGTCCCTCCTGTCGGGCCGGACTCTAACTCCGCGTGGAGGAAAAACTCAGTGGCAGGTCAGGCGCCGTAATATGGCGTCGCAGTACCGATTTTTTCGCAAACGCCCGTTGGCGTATTTCAAGCCAAAGGATTTCCAGGAAGGCGCGGCGCTTACTCGGCCGGCTGTTGCGTCGCCTGTCCTTCGGTGGCGGGTGTCACGTCGTCCGACCGGCCGAGGATCATGACCTGGATCGCCGGGACCAGAACCAAAAGAAGGATCGGCCCGATGAACATGCCGCCGACGACCACAGCGGCCAGCGGCCGCTGCACCTGACTACCGATACCGGTGGAGACCGCGGCCGGCAGCAAGCCGATGCACGCCGATAACGCGGTCATCAGCATCGGCCGCATCCGTTGCGAGGCGGCGTGGAACATCGATTCCATCACGCTCACGCCGCTCGCCCTGACTTCGTTGTAGTAGGTCATGACCAGAATGCCGTTCATCACCGACACGCCGAACAGCGAGATGAATCCGACCGCCGCGGAAATGCTGAAGTTGAGACCGGAGAAGTAAAGCGCCAACACGCCGCCGCCCGCTGCGAACGGAATGCCCATCAGCACCATCATGCTGTCGAGCATCGAGTTGAACAAGCCGTACAGCAGCACCAAGATCAACAACAGCGCGATCGGGACGATCACCGCCAGCCGCGCCTGCGCGGCCTGCAGGCTTTCGAATTCGCCGGCCCAAGTGATGCGGTAGCCGGTCGGAAGCTTGACGTGGTCGGCGATGCGCTGCTGCGCCTCGGCGACCGCGCCGGCAAGATCGCGGTCGCGGACGCTGAACTTGACCGGAATGTAACGCTCTCCGGACTCGTGATAGATGTAGGACGCGCCGGTATCGAGCGTGATGTCTGCAAGGTCGCTCAACGGAATATAGGCGTTGGCGCCGGTTGGCGTCGTGTACCCGACCTTGATGCTGCGGGCCGCTTCCAGGCTTGAGCGGTACTCGGCCGGCAGCCGCACCGTGACGTTAAACTGGCGGTCGCCTTCCAACAGCGTCGTCGCCACCGCGCCGCCAAGCGCAGCCTGGACGACGGTGTTGACGTCGCCGGTATTGAGGCCGTAGCGCGCCGCCTTTTCGCGGTTCACTTTGATGTTCAGGTTGGGCTGTCCACGCACGTGGAAGACGCCAAGGTCGGTGACGCCTTTCACCTGCTGCATCTGGCGCAGGACTTCGGTGGCGAGATGTTCGATGGTCGGCAAATCGTGGCCGATGATTTTCACCGAGTTCGCGCCTTTGACGCCGGAGAGCGCTTCTTCGACGTTGTCCTGGATGTATTGCGAGAAGTTGAATTCGACGCCGGGCAATTCGTCGTTGAACTCCTTCTGCACTTGCGCAACGAGCATGTCCTTGGTGAAGCCCGCCGGCCACTCGTCAAAGGGCTTCAATGGCACGAACAATTCGACATTCGAGAACGCCGACGCATCGCTGCCGTTGTCGGGCCGGCCGTGTTGCGAGACCGCGGTAATCACTTCCGGATGGCGCAGCAATATCTCGCGCATCTTCGCCGCCGCCGGCTCGCCGGCTTCGAGCCCGATGGTCGGCGGCATCGAGGCGCGAATCCACAAATTGCCTTCTTCCAGCGCCGGCAGGAACTCGCCGCCGAGCTGCGTCACCAGCACGCCGACGACGGCAAGGAAGGCCAGCGCCGCCGCCAGCATGGTTTTGCGGTGATCCAACGACCAGCGCAGGATAGGCACGTAGAGCCAGCGCAGCGCGCGCACGACGATGGTTTCGGCCTCCTCAACGTGCTCAGGCAGGAGGAAGGAGGCGAGCACCGGCGTGATGGTGAAGGTCGAGAACAATGCGCCGAGGAGTGCGAGCCCGTAAGTGCGCGCCATCGGGCTGAAAATCTGCCCCTCCACGCCCTGCATGGTGAATAGCGGCACGAACGCCGCCACCGTGATAATGGCGGAGAAGAAAATTGCCTTGTCGACTTGCAAGGCGCTGGCGAGAATGAGCCGCAGCCGGTCGGTCCACTGCGGGCTGTGCGCCGCAGCGGCGGTCCGGGTCGGGTCGGACCCGAACCGCCCTTCGGCGAGTTGCTGCAGCAGGCCTTGCCTCTCCGACGGATTCTGGAAATTCCTGAAAATATTTTCGATCAGGATCACCGCCGAATCGACGATGATGCCGAAATCGACGGCGCCGACCGACAGCAGGTTGGCGTCCTGCCCCAGCATCACCATGATGATGACGGCAAAAAACAGCGCAAACGGAATATTGACGCCAACGATGATGGCGCTGCGCAGGTTGCCGAGAAACACCCATTGAATGACGAAGACGAGGAGACAACCGAAGATCAGGTTGTGCAGCACGGTGTGCGTTGTCACCGCCACCAGCGTCGACCGATCGTAATAAGGAACAAGTTTGACACCCGGCGGCAGCGTGCCGTCGCTGTTCATCTGATCGATTTTCGCCTTGACGCGCGGGATAATGTCGTTGGTGTGGTAAGAGCGCCCCATGACGACGATCGCCAGAGCGACGTCGCTTTGATGGTCCTTGCCGGCGATGCCAAGCCGCGGCACATAACCGACCTCCACTTTGCCGACGTCCTTGACCTGCACCGGCACGCCATTGAATTGGCCAAGCACGACATTCTCGATGTCGTCGACACGGTAGCCTTGCGTCAAATCCGCCTCGCCGCCCGAGTCCATCAGCCCGATGCCGCGGATATTCACCGACTGCTGGCCGACGGTGATTTCGCGGCCGCCGACATTGACATTGGCGTTGCCGAGCGCGGCGATGACTTGCTGGACGGTGACATTATAGGCGTCGAGCTTATGCAAATCGACGTCGACGTTATATTGCTTGGTGGTGCCGCCCCAGGAATTCACCGCCACCACGCCCGACACCGTGAACAGCCGCCGGGTGACAATCCAGTCCTGCACCGTCCGCAGGTTGGTGAGCCCGAAGTGCGGCGGACCCACGATCTGATAACGGTAGATTTCGCCGACCAGGCTCGATTGCTGAATGACCGGCGACTGGTTACCCGGCAGGCTGACGTTCTGCTGCAACATCAGCTGCGCCTGCGTAAACGCGAAGAAATAATCGACCCCGTATTTGAAGGTCACGCGCACGAACGACAGGCCGTAGAACGAGGTCGAACGGATATTATCGACGCCCGGCGTGATGTAGAGGCCGACCTCCATGGGGACAGTGTAGTAGCGCTCCATTTCCTCGGCGGAGAGGCCGGCCGCCTGCGCGGTGATTTCAAGAATAACCGGCGCCGGGTTGGGATAGGCCTCGATGTTCAACTTGGTGAAGGCGATAAGCCCGGCAGCGACGAACACCAACAGACCGAGCAGAATGATCGCACGCCGCGTCAGCCCGAAAGCGATGATGCCCTTCAGCATAGGTCGCCTCTTTGGCGTTGTGCGCCGCGCAACGCCATCGTTATTGGCCCGCGATCGCCAGCATGTTGCTTAAGAAAATCGCGCCCTCGGTGGCGGCCAATTCGCCGACCTTCACACCTCCGAGAATCTGCCGATAACCCTCGCGCTGATCGCCGATCCTGACCGTGCGTTTGGTGAATTTGCGCCGGTCAGCGGTGACCCAGACCGATTGCGTGCCGTCGCCTTCGCGCACCACGCCGGCCAGCGGGACCGCCGGCGAGCGGATCGGGGCGCCGGTGCTGATGACGAAGGTCGCGAACATGCCGGAGCGCAGTTCGTGGCGCGGATCGTTGATTTCGGAGCGCACGAGCACGCGCCGCGTATTCGGGTCGACGATGGCGCCGATGGTGGTGATTTTGCCGTCAAACACGCGCTCGGGGAAAGCGTTGACCTTGACTTGAACCGGCTGGCCGAGACGGAAAGCCGGGCTGTCGACTTCCGGGACATCGGCTAGCATCCACATGAGGTTGACGTCGGCGACCGTAAACGGCGCTGGCGCATTGCCCGCCTGCACGAAGAGCCCCGGCGCGGCATTGCGCGCGGTCACCCGGCCGTCGATCGGGCTCGGCACGACCAAAGTCGGATCCGCCAGGCGATCGGCGACGATCTTGTCAATCTCCGAGTCGGACTTCCCGAAGATGCGCACCGCATCGCGCGCCGCGCGCAAATTGCCTTCGGCGGTCTGCTGATCGGAAATGCCCTGATCGAGATCGCGCTGCGAGACGGCGAAGGTTTTGTAGAGTTCGCGCAAACGCGCCAGATTGCGCGTGGTCAGGTCCATGACGCCAACCGCGGCGATCAAGGTCGATTCGGCCTGCAACAGATCGGGGCTGTCGATGGTGAACAGCGTCTGTCCCTTTTTCACGTCGTCGCCGATCGAGGCGTACAGCGCGATAATGCGGCCCTGATACGGGGTGAAGACCTGCGTCTCCATGTCTTCGTCGAAGTCGATGCTGCCGACCGACGATTTCTCGACCGGGAATTCGCGCTCCTCGACCGGCTCTACTTTCACCGCCGCAAGCTGCGTATCGGAAAGATCGATGCTGTCGCGATCAGCGGCAGACGCAGTCGGTGCGTTGCCCGCTTCGACGCTGGCCTTGGCGCTGGCGCCCAAATCGGCCTTCGGACTCTCGACGTAACGCCACACGCCGAAGGCGACGGCGGCGACGGCGATAATCGCGACGATAAGCGCAGCTCTCGCCCGATTAGTGGTCATACGGGCCGCCATGAATAAATCACACTCGGCATCATCGGGATCGTCGCGAAATGGCCATTACCGGCGACAGGCGTCTACTGTTATTAATCACAGAACTCGGATAAATCACATCGGCCCCTGCAACTAATCACAGTTTATCGCCGCGTTATCATTTCGCTACTGCCAGCGCGATGAACCGATTATGACCAAATAATTCGGAGGCGGCTTCGCTTACGCCACCTGATCGCGTCAAGGATGACGCAAGTGAAAATCGCTGCCGCTGAGCACGCCGGGCCTGCTCCTCGCCGGACCGCCCAGCACACCAGCGGCTCCGGGACGGATCATGTCGTGACCGCCGATGACGGCACGGTTCGCGGTGTTGCCGGTTGCCACAATCGGCACCGCTTTTGGATCGGTCGCGGGCGATGTCCCGGGAGTGTTAGGACGAACCGGCACTGTCATGCCGATGGCGTTTTTGGTGACCGCTTCGGGGGCGTTGGCACCGCCACCAACGATACCCGGCGCGGCGACCCCACCGATGGCGTTTCTGGCCCCCGCGCGCGCGGCTTCGCGCGCCAACGCCGCCCGCGCACGATCTTGCACATGCGCTCCGACCGAGTTGGTCGTTGTCCGGCCCAGACTCATACTACGCGGACGCTCGGGCTGCGCGACGTGGCCTGGCCGTTCCGGCTGGCCCAACAATCCAGGGTGTCGTAGCGGCCGAAAAAACACGCCTTGTTTGCTCTTCTGCCCGAAGCCGCCGTCGCCTTTCTTGGAATAAAGATCGGGCATCACCGTAATACTGGTGTCGAGCGGAGTATTCATGAGTGTTCCCGCCGGCGCTCCCGGTTCGACGGCGTTCGCGCCGCCGCGGCCCGGCTCCGGCGCCGCGCGAGACGAGCCTCCGCCACCACTTGCAGACCTGCTCGCTGCTGCAGCCGCATTCTCATCGCCTGGGGCCGCCGGAGTGGGAAGCGGCGGCGCAATCGGAACCGACGGCGCCGGAGCTGGTTCCAAGCCAGGAGCCGGGACGTTGGTAATGACGCGTTCGGATGCGGGCGGCGTCGGCGCACGCTCGATCGGCGAGGATGCCGGCACACCGACGAGCGGCGCGAGATCGATGTTGATCGCCAGCGGAGCGGCCGAATTGACCGCAAAAATCGTCCTGCCCCAATTCAACAATGCGACCGCAATTGCGCCATGCAAAGCCAATGCGACCGCCAGACTGACGCCCAGGCGCTGTAGCTGAACCCGCTCTTCGGTTGCCATTGCAGCCATGTCTCAATGCGGCCATGTCTCAATCGCGCTGAAGCGCACTACTTCATACATAACAACGAATTCAATGCACGCACCGACAGGGCTGATAGATCAGGTCGGCGTTACTTTTTCATAGAGTCTGCGAGTCCGCGTTCAAGTGATTCGACACGCACTGTGAAAGATCACAGTGCGTGTGGAACCTGAATAATGGACAGTGTGGCCGGGTGATCACAGCCAACCCCTGACGGATGGTAAATAATGACCGCCGTCGGGGGGCCGACTTTGTTTGTCGTTTCACAAAGCGTCAGTGCAGTATGCGCAATCCATCGGTCAGGTGGCTTAGTTTAAGTTCGACTGCCGCCGGCATTGTCATGTTGTTGACAAGTTGCGCGGTCGGCCCGGATTTCGTCCACCCCGCGGCGCCGGAGACGGATCGCTACACCAAAGAGAAGCTGGCGCCGGTCACCTCATCGACCGACGCGCCGACCGGACACGCGCAACGTTTCGTCGAGGGCCGCGACCTGGTGCAGGAGTGGTGGCGATTGTTCAAATCGCCGGCGCTCAACAGCCTGATCGAGCGGGCGCTGAACAATAATCCTAATCTGCAGTCGGCGATTGCCACGCTGCGCGCTGCGACGCAGGCGGTCTACGCTCAGGAAGGCCGCTTCTTCCCGTTTGTCGACGCCAACTTCAACCCGAGCTACAACCAAACCTCCGCCTCGATTACTCCAGTTCCCTCAAGCAACGCGATGGTTTACGGGCTGCATACGGCACAGCTGCAAGTATCCTACACTTTAGACGTTTGGGGACTCAATCGCCGCGCCGTCGAATCTCTGCAGGCGCTGGCCGACAACCAGCGCTTTCAGGTCGAGGCCGCTTATCTGACGTTGGTGTCGAATATCGCCGTGGCGGCGATCAATGAAGCTTCGCTGCGCGCTCAGATAGACGCGACCGTGCAGATCATCGATATCAACACCAAGATGCTCGACATCTTGAAGCGGCAGTTCAATACCGGGTACGCCAACCGCAACGACGTGGCTCTGCAGGAAGCGGCGCTGGCGCAAGAGCAAGCGACACTGCCGCCGTTGCGCAAGGCGCTGCAACAGAACCGCGACTTGCTCACCGCTCTCGCCGGCGCCTACCCGAGCGACGAACCGCACGAAACCTTCAGGCTCGACGCGCTGCATTTGCCGACCGATCTGCCGGTGAACGTACCCTCCAAACTGATCGAGCAGCGTCCGGACGTGCGCGCCGCCGAAGAGCAGCTGCACTCAGCTAGCGCGTTGATCGGCGTCGCCACCGCGAACGTCCTGCCGAGTTTTACCATCAGCGGCAACGCCGGATACATGAGCACGCTGATGTCCACTTTGACACAGCCGCAAAATGCCTTTTTCACGATCGCCGGCAACGCCACCCAGACGCTTTTCGACGCCGGCATCTTGCTGCATCAATTGCAGGGGGCCAACGACACGTACAACGCCGTGGCATGGGGCTATAAGAGCACCGTGGTCGGCGCCGTGCAAAATGTCGCCGACTCGCTGCGCGCCATTCAAAACGACGCCGAGGCGCTCAAGGCGGCGCGCGACTTCGAGCGCGCCTCCAAGATCAGCTTCGATCTGGCGCACCAGCAGATGGAAACCGGCTACGCCAACATCCTGATCTTGCTCACCGCGCAGCAGACCTATCTGCAGGCGCTGATCCAGGTGGTGCAGGCGCGTCAGGCGCGGCTCGCGGACACGGTCGCGCTCTATCAGGCGCTCGGCGGCGGCTGGTGGAATCGCGCCAAGCCCCCGACCGAAAAGATTCTCAACGTCGGCACCGACAAGGCCGACACCGTGACCGGCACGGACGTGGAAGAGAACTTCCTGCGCGGCATCAAACCGTTCCCGATTTGGTTTAACTGATCGCACTTGCGGTGCGAATGTGCGCGCTCGCGGCTGGCGCAAAGCCAGCTTGTCACGCGTCCAACACGATCAGCGCCTGGCCTTCCGCCACCATTTCGTCGACAGCGACCAGGATCGCCCGCACCTTGCCGTCGACCGGGCTCGTGACCGGAATCTCCATTTTCATTGCTTCAACGACGGCAACATCGTCGCCCTTCTTCACCGAGGCGCCGACTACAAGCGGCAATGCGCAAACGCGCCCTGCAACCTCGGTCTTGAGCTTGAATTCCCCCATCGCAATCCCTTCTTAGCGCATGATCCAGAAAAGTGGATACCGCCTTTTCGAAAAAGATCATGCTCGGCGAAGCATCTAGCCCGCCCCGATGCGGGCGGATTTATCGCCGCCGGGCTCTTGTGCGGATTTTTCCGCGCGCGCGATACTAGCGATAAAAGAAACGCGCGGCACTGGCTGGCGCCAGCAAAAGCGCCGCCATCGGCTAGCAAGGGAGAAAGCGCATGAATTGGAAGCCTGAACTCGATGAGCTTGCGCGCCGCGAAGCCTTTGCTCGCGAGATGGGCGGGTCCGACAAGGTCAAGCGGCAGCACGACGCCGGGCGGCTGACGGTGCGCGAGCGCGTCGAGCTCCTGCTCGATCCGCAAAGCTTCCACGAAGTCGGCGCCATCTCCGGCAGCGCCGAATACGACGCCACCGGCGAACTAACCAGCCTCACACCGGCGAATTGCGTGTTCGGGCGCGGCCGCATCGATGGCCGGCCGGTCGTCGTCGTTGGCGATGACTTCACCGTGCGCGGCGGATCGGCCGACGCTTCGATCTTTGCCAAGCCGCTGATGGCGGAAGACATGGCGAGCGAACTGCGCCTACCGATCGTCCGCATCATCGAAGGCTCCGGCGGCGGCGGCTCGGTCAAAACCATCGAGACGACCGGCGCGGCCAACCTTCCCGGGCAAGTCGGCACCACGCGGGGCTTTTACATGATGACCGCCAATATGGCGCAGGTGCCGGTGATCGGCCTCGGCCTCGGCTCGGTTGCCGGTCTCGGCGCCGCGCGACTGGTGTCCACACATTATTCCGTCATGACCAAATCGTCGGCCATGTTCGTCGCTGGACCACCGGTGGTCGCGCGGCTCGGACAGGCGCTGGAAAAACAGGAATTGGGCGGGTTCGAAATACAGACCCGCAGCGGCGCCATCGATCATGCGGTCGACACCGAAGAAGAAGCCTTCGCCTGTGCGCGGCGGTTCTTGTCGTATCTGCCGTCATCGGTCCACCGCTTGCCACCGACGTTGCCCAGCGACGACGACCCTGAGCGCGCCGACGACATGCTGATGAACGCGATTCCGCGCAACCGCCGGCAGGTCTACAAGATGCGGCCGATCATCGAAACGCTGGTAGACAAGGGCGCGTTCTTCGAGATCGGCCAGGACTTCGGTCGCGCGATCATTGCCGGGCTGGCGCGCCTGCAGGGCCGCGCCGTAATACTGCTCGCCAGCGATCCTTATCACTATGGCGGCGCGTGGACGGCCGATACCTGCCAGAAGATCACGCGCTTCGTCGATCTCGCCGAAACCTTCCACTTGCCGGTGGTTTATTTGTGCGACTGCCCAGGCTTCATGATCGGGCTCGAAGCCGAACGCGCCGCCACCATCCGTCATGGTGCACGCGCGATGGCCGCAATCAGCCAGACGACCATCCCCTGGTGCACCGTGATCGTGCGCAATTCCTTCGGCGTCGCCGGCGCCGCGCATCAACCGGCCGGCCGCTTCTCGCTGCGCTACGCCTGGCTGTCGGCCTATTGGGGATCGCTGCCGCTCGAAGGCGGCATCGAGGCCGCATACCGAGCGGACATCGAAGCCGCCGCCGATCCGAAAGCGAAGCTCGCCGAAATCGAGGAGCGCCTGAACAAGCTCCGCTCGCCGTTTCGAACCGCCGAACGCTTTTGGGTCGAGGAGATTATCGATCCGCGAAAGACGCGTTCATTGCTCTGCGAATTTGCCCGCCTTGCCGAGCCGCTGCGCACGCCGGGGCTCGCGTCATTTGCGATCAGGCCGTAATCGGGACGCTTGCTTCGTCAGGCGAAGCGGCGCTGCTGCTGCCGTTCGGCGCTCGCAACATCGCGCTGCGGCATGCCGCGGGCTTGCGCGCCATATCAAGCTCGAGAACTCCGGACACCATCACCACCGCTTGCGGCCGGTTGCCGTTCTCGGAACGAACATACCGGAGTGCGGCCTCGCGGCTCACAAACATGCCGCCGCAAATTCCTCTCAGATCCTGCACCACCCAATTGCCGCGCTCGTCCTGGCCGATCATGAACACCGGCGGCCGAAGCCACGAGGGAGGCTCGGCTTGTTTTGCTTGAATCACAGACGTTCTCCTTCAAAGAGGCGCGGCGCGAGCGGAACCGCCAGCGGATAATCCGGTATCAGGCCGCCCGCCCAGCGCAACGCTTTGTGCACCCAGGCAATCAACCGCGGGCCTCGGTTTTCGACGTCAAGCTCGAAGCGCTCGGTCAGAAACATGGTCGCGGAGCCGGCGCCGGCGCTGTGCAGCTTGGCAAAGCGAAGCGCCGAGTTCTTGAACAAAAACACGCCGCCGGCGCGCCCTTCGGCCTCGCGCACCACTCACAATCCGTGTTTGTTGCGGGCGACAAAGAACAGTGGGATCGATTCGCTCAAGAAGCGCGATTGCGGACGGCGCGGAAATTCGCGCGCATTGCCGGCCAGCGCGGACGCGTTGCGCCGCCGATCAAACCGTTGCGGATAGCATTTCACCACCAGGCAAAGTCCGCGCAGAACCGCGCGGTCAGTGTCGATCGATGCAGCCGTCCTGGTCATAATCGCAACCGTGGTTCGACAAATCATTGCGCGGCGAAATGTGCGCTCAGTCGTGTATGAATTCGAGACGGAACGGCGGGCAGGCGCATAAAGCCGGCATAGGGGCGTTTGCCACAGCCGATTTTTGGTTGCCCTGAAAGCTTTGCGCGTTGTCCGCGGCGGCGCAATGCGCGGTCCAAAAGACACCGGGGTCTGTTAATCTCAATACGGTTGGTGCCTGAAAGAACGGAGCTCGCCATGACGCGCACTGTTTTTCTGACGGCCGCAGCGATTATGACGGCGAGTTTGGCGTTGGCGGCCGCGCCCACACCAACTGCAAATGCCGATGTCGGTGCGGCGGTGCGCGCTCCCGAAGGCGCCGTCCCGGTCAGACTCGCCATGGGGCCGACCAGCGCGGCGCATCTGCCCGGCGGTACCGGAGGGTCTAGCAGTTCGGCCTCAAATTGCTCCTCGTCGACCTGCCTCAGCAGCCACAAAAAGATCAAGCACCAGACGCAACATTCGTCGTAAGCGGTTGGCTTTAAAAGTGTTGCGGGATTAGAGTCGCGCCCCAAGATGGCTTTTTCAGCACGCCATTTTTATAGGAATCTTATGCGGCGAGACACGCCGCCCTCTCGCATTTTTATGGCGATAGTAACAGCTAAGCGTCCGGGGATGGCGATACTTTTTATAGCTCGATGGTTCACACGCCGCTCGATTGCATCTGCTATTACAAATCTTCGTTCGCGAACTTGGGGTAGCTCCATGATGGATTTCGTCATGCTGGGGATCGGATTGGCCCTGTTCATTGTGTCGGTCGGCTACGTTTACGCCTGCGATCAGCTTTAGAGGCCACGGCCATGCTTTTCGATTATTCGCTTGCCGGCATCGTCACGGCGGCGTTGCTCATCTACCTGACCTACGCCCTGTTGCGGCCCGAGCGGCTCTAAAGGGACTGCAAACATGACCGCCGTCGGCTGGACCCAAATAGTATTGTATTGCGTCATCATCGTTGCGCTGACGCCGTTGCTTGGCGCGTATATGACGCACGTGTTAAACGGCGAGCGCACCTTTTTGTCGCCGATCCTGCGTCCGGTTGAAGTCGGCATCTACAAGATTGCCGGCGTCAATGAACGCCATGAGCAACATGCGGTCACTTATACGGTCGGCATGCTGCTGTTCCACGTCGGCGGCCTCCTGATTCTCTATGTGTTGATGCGCCTTCAGGCCGTGCTCCCGTTCAACCCGGCGGAGCAATCGGCCGTCGCGCCCGACCTCTCCTTCAATACCGCGGTGAGCTTCATCACCAACACCAATTGGCAGAACTACGGCGGCGAAAGCACGATGTCCTACCTCGTGCAGATGCTCGGGCTGACGCACCAGAACTATCTGTCGGCGGCGACCGGCATTGCGCTCGCAGCCGCGCTCATTCGCGGCTTTGCGCGCCATTCGGCGCGCACCGTCGGCAATTTCTGGGTCGATGTCACCCGCATCACCCTCTATATCCTCATCCCGATCTGCGTCCCGGTCGCGCTTTTCCTGGTTTGGCAGGGCATGCCGCAGACCCTCGGTCCCTATGTTGAAGCCACCACTCTCGAAGGCGCAAAGCAGACGATCGCGGTCGGGCCGGTAGCCTCGCAGATCGTGATCAAGATGCTCGGCACCAATGGCGGCGGCTTTTTCAATGCCAACGCCGCGCATCCGTTCGAGAACACCACGGCGTTGTCGAACTTCGTGCAGATCATCTTGATTTTCGCCCTCGGTGCCGGTCTGACCAACGTGTTCGGCCGCATGGTCGGCGATCAACGTCAGGGCTGGGCCGTGCTCGCGGTCATGGGCGTGCTGTTCGTCGGCGGCGTCATCGCCTGCTACGCGGCCGAAGCGCATGGCAACGACGCGCTCAACGCGCTTGGTCTCACCGGCGGCAACATGGAAGGCAAAGAGGTCCGCTTCGGCATCGTCGGGTCGGCTCTGTTCGCCGTCGTCACCACGGCAGCGTCCTGTGGCGCGGTCAACGCCATGCATGACAGCTTTACCGCGCTCGGCGGCATGATTCCGCTGATCAATATTCAGCTCGGCGAAATTATCGTCGGTGGCGTCGGCTCGGGCATGTACGGCATGTTGCTCTTCGTCATCGTCGCCATTTTCGTCGCCGGTCTCATGGTCGGCCGCACGCCGGAATATGTCGGCAAGAAGATCGAAGCCAAGGAAATGCAGATGGCGATGCTGGCGATCCTGGTCCTGCCGCTGATGTATCTGGGCTGGACCGCCGTCGCCTTGCTGGTACCGTCGGCCGTGACGGCGATGGGCAATCCCGGTCCGCACGGCTTTACCGAAGTGCTCTACGCCTATACCTCGCAGACCGGCAATAACGGCTCAGCGTTCGCGGGCTTAAGCGCCAATACCCTGTACTACAATCTCACCAGCGCCGTCGCGATGTTCATCGGTCGGTTTTGGATGATCATCCCGACCATGGCCATTGCCGCGTCCTTGGCCGAGAAGAAATCGATCCCGGCTTCGGCCGGCACGATTCCGACCACCGGCGGCTTGTTCGTCGGCCTAGTCGTGGGCGTGATCATCATTATCGGCGGGCTGACGTTTTTCCCGGCGCTGGCGCTCGGACCGCTCGCCGAGCAGCTGGCGATCAATGCCGGCACGCTGTTCTCGGCAAATTAGGCTTTCGGAGCGTCCGCGATGGAGACTTCACAGCTGCGCAAAAGCCTGCCGGTTTCGGCGCTCTTCGATCCAAAGATCGTCGTCCCGGCGATCGGCTCCGCCTTCGTCAAGCTTAATCCGCTTAAGCTAATGAAGAACCCGGTCATGTTCGTGCTCGAAGTCGTCACCGCGCTGACGACGGTCATTTTTATCCGCGATCTGGCGACCGGCGGGACACACCTCGGCTTCGAATTCCAGATCATCCTGTGGCTGTGGTTCACGGTGTTGTTCGCCAATTTCGCCGAAGCCGTCGCCGAAGGACGCGGCAAGGCGCAGGCCGACACGTTGCGCCGTCAGCGCACCGAAACACAAGCCAAGCTGATCAACGGATCGGGCGATCAGCAGAGCTATCGGCTGGTGCCGAGCACGGGTCTTAAGGTGGGCGACCTGGTCTTGGTCGAGGCCGGCGATCTGATCCCCTCCGACGGCGAAGTGGTCCAGGGCATGGCGTCGGTCAACGAAGCCGCCATCACCGGGGAATCGGCTCCGGTCATTCGCGAATCCGGCGGCGACCGCTCGGCCGTAACCGGGGGCACCCAGGTGTTGTCCGATTGGATCCGCGTGCGCATAACGGCGGCGCCCGGCTCGACCTTCCTCGATCGGATGATCCGGCTGGTCGAGGGCGCCGAACGGCAGAAGACTCCGAACGAAATCGCGCTCGATATTCTCTTGGTCGGCCTGACCATCATCTTTGTGTTCGCAACCGCGACCATCCCGAGCTATGTCGCCTACACCGGCGGCTCGATTTCGGTCGTGGTCCTGGTGGCGTTGTTCGTGACGCTCATTCCCACCACCATCGGCGCGTTGTTATCGGCCATCGGCATTGCCGGCATGGACCGGCTGGTGCGCTTTAACGTGCTCGCCATGTCCGGACGCGCGGTAGAGGCGGCCGGCGACGTCGATACACTCCTCCTCGACAAGACCGGCACCATTACGCTTGGCAACCGGCAGGCCACCGAATTCAAGCCGCTGCGCAGCGTCAGCGACCAGGAACTAGCCGACGCGGCGCAGCTGGCGTCGCTCGCCGACGAGACGCCGGAAGGGCGTTCCATCGTCGTGCTGGCGAAGGAAAAATACGGCATCCGCGGTCGCGACCTGGCCGACTTGCACGCCAATTTCATTCCGTTCAGCGCGCAGACACGCATGAGCGGCGTGGAGGTCGGCTCGTCGTGGGTGCGCAAAGGCGCCGTCGACTCGATCTTGAATTTCATCAACGCTGCACCGGCCGCCGTTGTCGGCATGACGTCAGCGCCGCGCCCGAGCCTGAGCGGCGAGACCGTGCGCGAGGTTACCGCGCTCGCCGACACGATCGCGAAATCCGGCGGCACGCCCCTGGTCGTGGCCAAGGACGGCCGCATTCTCGGCGTCATTCATCTCAAAGACATCGTCAAGGGCGGCATCCGCGAGCGCTTCGCCGAATTGCGCCGCATGGGCATTCGCACCATCATGATCACCGGCGACAATCCAATGACCGCCGCGGCGATCGCGGCTGAAGCCGGGGTTGACGATTTTCTGGCGCAGGCGACGCCCGAGGATAAGCTGCGCCTGATCCGCGATGAGCAGGCCAAGGGCAAGCTTGTCGCCATGTGCGGCGACGGCACCAACGACGCGCCGGCGCTGGCGCAAGCCGACGTCGGCGTCGCCATGAATACCGGGACCCAGGCCGCGCGCGAAGCCGGCAACATGGTCGATCTCGATTCCAATCCGACCAAATTGATCGAGATCGTCGAGATCGGTAAACAGCTGTTGATGACGCGCGGCGCGCTCACCACCTTCTCGATCGCCAACGACGTGGCCAAGTACTTCGCCATCATCCCGGCGATGTTCGTCGCTTTCTATCCGCAGCTGCAGACGCTCAACATCATGCGGCTGCAGACGCCCGAGAGTGCGATCCTTTCGGCAATCATCTTCAATGCGCTTGTCATTGTCGCGTTGATCCCGCTGTCGCTCAAAGGCGTGCGCTATCGTCCGATCGGCGCCGCCGCGCTGTTGCGCCGCAATCTTTGGATCTACGGCGTCGGCGGCGTGATCATTCCATTCATAGGCATCAAGGCGATCGACCTCGCGGTCACCGCCTTTCATCTCGCCTAAGGAAGAGGCCCGCTATGTTGCGCGAGATCCGTCCCGCGATCGTCGTTCTGGTCGTCCTGACGCTCATTACCGGGCTGGCTTATCCGCTGGCCATCACCGGCATCGCCGAAGTTATTTTTCCCCGCCAGGCGCAGGGCAGTCTGATCGAACGCGATGGCCGTGTAGTCGGCTCCGCGCTCATTGGGCAGGACTTTACCAGCGACAAATACTTCCACGGCCGGCCGTCGGCGACGACTGCCCCCGATCCGAAGGATCCCACCAAGACGGTGGCTACGCCTTACAACGCCGCCAATTCCGGCGGTTCCAATCTTGGGCCATCCAATAAGGCGCTGATCGACCGCGTGCAGGGCGACCTCGACAAGCTTCGGGCCGAGAATCCGTCAATGCCGGTCCCGGTCGACTTGGTCACGACGTCGGGAAGCGGGCTTGACCCGGATATCTCGCCGGAAGCCGCGTACTTCCAGGTCCCCCGTGTTGCCAAGGCGCGCAACTTGACCGAAAATCTAGTGCGTCAGCTCGTCAGCGATCACGTCGAGGAACGTTTCCTCGGACTTTTGGGCGAGCCGCGCGTGAACGTCCTCTTGCTCAATCTCGCGCTCGACCGGCTGTCAGCCGGATAGCGACGCACCCGGGACGTCTAGAGACCTGATTGGTGATGGCGGATCCGCGGCGCGATTCCGAACATAGGCCCTCGCCGGAAGCCCTGCTCGAAGCAGCGCGCCGCGAAGAAGGCCGCGTCGGCAAGCTGCGAATTTTTGTCGGCGCCGCGCCCGGCGTCGGCAAGACCTACGAGATGCTGCAGCAAGCGCATGCCCGCAAAAAGGACGGCTACGATGTCGTCGCCGGCATCGTCGAGACCCACGGCCGCAGAGACACGGAAGCGTTGCTGCAAGGCCTGGAAGTCGTTCCGCGCCGGCACATCGAATACAAAGGCCAGTGGTTCGAGGAAATGGACCTCGATGCGCTGATCGCGCGCCGGCCGCAGATCGCGCTGGTCGACGAACTCGCGCATACAAATGTCGAAGGCAGCCGCCACCCCAAACGCTACCTCGACGTCGAAGAGCTGATGAATGCCGGCATCGACGTCTACACCACCGTCAACATCCAGCACATCGAAAGCCTCAACGACGTGGTGGCGCAAATCACTCATGTACGCGTGCGCGAGACCGTGCCGGACGCCGTGTTCGACCGCGCCGATGCCGTCGAACTGGTCGACCTGACCCCCGACGATCTGATCCAGCGGCTCCGCGAAGGCAAAGTTTATGTTCCCAAGCAGGCCGAGCGCGCTCTCGAACATTTCTTTTCCCCGGCCAATCTGACTGCTTTGCGCGAGCTCGCCTTGCGCCGCACCGCCGAGCGGGTCGACGACCAATTGCTCACCGAAATGCAGGCGCACGCCATTTCGGGACCGTGGGCGGCCGGCGAGCGCATTCTGGTCTGCATCAGCGACGACCAGCGCTCCGCCGGCCTCGTCCGTTATGCTAAGCGGCTCGCGGACCGGCTTCATGGGCCGTGGACGGCGCTCTATGTCGAGGGACGTCGTGCGCTGCAACTATCGGACGAAGAACGCGATCGCATCGCCGACACTTTGCGGCTGGTCGAAGCGCTCGGCGGCGAGGCGATTACGCTGCCCGCCAGCCATCGGCAAATCGCCGAGGACGTCGTCAATTACGCGCAGGCCAACAATGCGACGCAAATCGTGATCGGCAAGTCGGAGCGGTCGCGCTGGTTCGAAATCTTGCACGGCTCGGTGGTGCACGATCTTGTCCGCCGCTCCGGCAACATCAGCGTCCACGTCATCGCCGGCGAGACTATCGAGGGAGAGCCGATCCCTAAAAAGACCGTTCGCGCCGCCGAGCGCGACGAGACCGCCGATCCGCAGCCTTATGGCCTTGCGCTCCTTGCGGTGGCGATAGCGCTCGGCTTCGCCGAGCTGATCCGGCCCTGGTTCGGGGTCGAGAATGTCGATCTGGTGTTTCTCACCGCGGTCGTCAGCGTCGCGGTTCGGCTCGGTTTATGGCCGTCGCTGCTGGCCAGCGTCGCAGCCTCGCTCTGCTACAACTTCTTTTTCCTGCCGCCGATCTACAGCTTCACCATTACCGGCCCGACCAATATCGCGGCCTTCATTTTGTTTATTCTGGTGGCCGTCATTGCTTCGTCGGTGTCCGTGCGCGGCCGTACCGAGGCGGCGGCTGCCGTCGATCGCGCCCGCACGACTGAGTCGCTTTATTCATTCAGCCGCAAGCTCGCCGGCACCGGAACGCTCGACGACGTGCTTTGGGCCACCGCCTATCAGACCGCGTTGATGCTCAAAGTGCGGGTGGTGCTGCTGCTGCCGGAGAACGGCATGATCGCGGTCAAGGCCGGCTATCCGCCGGAGGATATCCTCGACGACGCCGATCTCGCGGCGGCGAAATGGGCCTGGGAGAATGACCGTGCCGCGGGCCGCGGCTCGGACACGTTGCCCGGCGCCAAGCGGCTGTTTCTGCCAATGCGTACCGGCCGCGGCGCCGTCGGCATCATGGGCATCGACAGCGACAAACCGGGCCCGTTGCTCACGCCCGATCAACGGCGGCTCCTCGACGCGCTGCGCGATCAGGGCGCGCTCGCGATCGAACGCGTGCGGCTGGTCGAAGACATGGACCGGGTCGAACGCGCCGCCGAAACCGAGCGGCTGCGCTCGGCGCTGCTGACCTCAATCTCGCACGATCTGAAGACGCCGCTGGCGGCCGTGCTCGGCGCCGCCGAAACGTTGCGCGACGTCGGGGACAGATTGACGGACGGGGAGAAGGTCGATCTCTTGACGACCATCATCGAGGAGTCCGAACGGCTCAACCGCTTCATCGCCAACCTGCTCGACATGACCAAGCTTGAATCGGGCGCCGTTTCCCCAAATGTCGGCTTGCACGACGTCGGCGAGATCGTCGGCTCGGCATTGCGGCGCGCAAGCCGCATCCTGGCCAATCACAGAGTCGAGCTCGATCTGGCGCCGGACCTGCCGATGCTGGCACTCGACGCAGTGCTGTTTGAGCAAGCCCTGTTCAATCTACTCGACAATGCCGCCAAATATTCGCCGCCCGAAACCACCATCCGCGTGCAAAGCTGGCAAGATGGCGATTCGGTTTTCTTGCGCGTGCTCGATGAAGGCGGCGGCATTCCGCCCGGCGATCTGGAGCACATCTTCGACAAATTCTATCGGGCGCAAAAGACCGACCAGGTCCGCGCCGGCACCGGACTCGGACTCGCGATTTCGCGCGGCTTCGTCGAAGCCATGAACGGCACCATCATCGCCGCTAACCGCACCGACCGCAGCGGCGCCGCATTTACGATTCGCTTGCCGATCCCGCGCGCGCGACAAAGCCTGGACGCGGCCGCATGAGCGCCGCCCCACTCCGGGTGTTGGTGGTCGATGACGAGCCGCCGATCCGCAAGCTCCTGCGCATGGGCCTGAGCGCACAGGGCTACCAAACGCTTGAAGCGCCAAACGGCAAGACTGCACTCGAATTGCTCGAGCAGGCCCCCGACTTGGTCATTCTCGACCTCGGCCTGCCCGACGTAAAAGGCCTCGAACTGTTGCGCACCATTCGCGCGCGCAACGAGAGCGTTCCGATCGTGGTGTTGTCGAGCCGCGGCGACGAAGCCGGCAAGGTTGCCGCGCTCGACCTCGGCGCCGACGACTACGTCACCAAGCCGTTCGGGATGGAGGAGCTGCTGGCGCGCATGCGGGCGGCCCTTCGGCATCAGTTACAGATTCACGGCGAGCGACCAGTTTTTAAGGTCGGCGACCTCTCGGTCGATCTGGTCCGCCGTCTGGTCAAAGTCGGCGACAAGGAGGTCAAACTGTCGCCAAAGGAATACGATCTGCTGCGCGTCCTGGTGCAGCACGCCGGCAAGGTCCTAACCCACAAATTTTTGCTCGGCGAATTGTGGGACGACCTGACGGACGCCCAGTATCTTCGCGTCTATGTGCGCCAGCTGCGGCAAAAGATCGAAGCCGACCCGGAGCGGCCACAATTTATCCTCACTGAAACCGGGATCGGCTACCGGCTGCGCGCACCGGATTAGCGCATGATCCGGAAAAGTGGACACCGGTTTTCCGAAAAAGATCATGCGCCAGCGTAGAATCTAGACCACGATCCGATTCAACCTGATCGGATCGTGGTCTAGATAGCGCGCAGCGCGATGGCAAGTCGTGCAAATGTGCGGTGCATCGTTTATTGATGCCACCGACAGACTGTCGGGAGGATTACACCATGGCCGAAGAGCTCGTTTTCTACACCAACCCACGCTCACGCGGACGCATCGTGCGCTGGATGCTAGAAGAGGTCGGGCAGCCGTACCGCACCGAAGTACTCGACTACGGCACGACCATGAAGGCGCCGGCGTATCTCGCGATCAACCCCATGGGCAAGGTGCCGGCGCTGCGCCACGGCGAAGCAGTAGTCACCGAGGCCGCGGCCATCTGCGCCTACCTCGCCGACGCGTTTCCGCAAGCCGGATTGGCGCCGCCGCCCGGCGATCGTCTGCGCGCTCCCTATTATCGCTGGCTGTTTTTCGCCGCGGGCCCGCTCGAGGCGTCGGTCACCAACAAGAAATTTGGCTTCGTGGTGCCGCCGGAACGCCAGGCGTCGGTCGGCTATGGGTCTTATGACCTGGCGACAAAAACGCTCGAAGACGCCGTGTCGGCGGGCGACTATCTCGTGGGCGGGAAATTTAGCGCCGCCGACGTCTATATCGGCTCGCATATCGGCTTTGGCCTGATGTTCGGCACGCTCGAAAAGAAACCGGCATTCGAGCGTTATCTGCAGCGACTGACGGCGCGTCCAGCCTATCAGCGCGCCAACGAACTCGACAATGCACTGATGCCGCCGCAGAAGGCGGCAAGCTGATTTAAGTTTTTGGGAGCCGCATCAGCGGCTCCCCGACCCGGATATTGACGCCCTCGCGCACATTCTCGGTGAGCTCAAAGCCTTCCGGCGCAAAGACGATGATGGTCGAGCCATGCTCGAACCAGCCGAGTTCGTCGCCTTTGCGGAAGTCGGCGTCGCACGGCAGCGCATTGGGCCCGCGATGCGCAAGATTGAGCGGCGCGTCGAGGCAATGCAGGCGAATGCTGGCGACCAGAATGGCGGCGACCGCAACCAAAGTCACCGGTGCGCCGTTCGTGGCGAGCGTTGTGCGCACCATAGCGCGCTCGTTCTTGCAAAACAGGCGCTCGACGCGCTTGAGCGCGATCGGGTTGACGTTCCACGTATCGCCGGAAATGTAGATCACTTCCTCTACCCGGCAGTCGTGCGGCGCGTGGAAGCGATGATACATGCTCGACGTGAGGCGGAGCGTCACATAGCGGCCGTTGCGGTGCGCCTCGACCAGCGCGCGGCCGTGGAGCAAGTCCTCGAGTATGTAGGGAAAGCCCTTGGCCTGAAAAAGCTCGGTGCCGGCGATCGCGCCGCAGGCCCCGACAATGGCATCGCAGGGACTGACCAGGATGTCGGTCCGGGCGTCGATCGGCCGCGCGCCGTCTTTGAGTTCGCGCGTGAAGCAATCGTGCACGCTGCGGAACCGTGTCTTCTTGGCCTCCCCAAGATCGAGGTCGGAAAACAGCCGCCAAACGGCGATCGAAGCGTCGCGGATAAGCGGTTGCTCGATTTTGCTGAACCAGCCGACGAACTGCGTGGCCAACCGCCGCGGAATGCGGTTGGTCAGGAGGAAGTTGATATCCTCCTGCGCCAACAACCGCATAAGTCCGGACCGCACTGTCATGGCGCTGTCAAATCCGGCGCGTAGACCGCGATTCGATGGCACTGGCAACGACTTGGGCTACTGCTACACTGGCGCTCTACGGGGTTGGCGGCGCTGCGCTCGCGACCTCGTTTTATAAGCTGCGGCGCCGCCTCAATCTGTCGCAGGCCAAACACAAGTCGCTCTCCGGCCATTCGCGAATCGCCCGGCGGTTGGCCGCGCTGGTGCCGTTTTACGAATACGACGAAGCGCACTTCTTTTGCGCCGACGGTGCGCCCGAAGCAGTGTTGCAACGCCGCCGCACCGGCTTTGCGAGGCTCTCCACGCTTTATAAAACGCGCCTCGCCGAGACCGTCGCCCGCACCGCCGAGGCCGCCGAGAGCATTTCCGACCTGCAATTCACCAGCGCCTATCGCGTGCCATTCCAGTTCAACCGTTATGTGCGCCAGCACCTGCCGCCGGCGAGCTTCATGCAATCGAGCTCGGGCGTCATGGTAACCGACCTTGACGGCAATCACTTCTACGACGTCAGCGGCTCCTACGGCGTCAACGTGCTCGGCTACGACTTCTATAAGGGCGCCATCGAGCGCGGCGCTGCGCGGGTGCGCGAACTCGGCCCGGTGCTCGGCCCCTATCATCCGCTGATTATCGAGAATGTGAATATTTTGAAGGCGATTTCCGGGCTCGATGAAGTGTCCTTCCACATGTCGGGAACGGAAGCGGTGATGCAGGCGGTGCGGCTCGCGCGCTATCACACACGCCGCTCGCACCTGGTGCGGTTCTGCGGCGCCTATCACGGCTGGTGGGGCGACGTGCAGCCGGGCATCGGCAATCCGGTTCCGGCCCACGAAACCTATACGCTGGCCGACATGTCCGAGGCTTCGCTGCACGTCATCCGCACCCGAAGCGACATTGCCTGTGTCCTGATCAACCCGCTGCAGGCGCTGCATCCGAACGCCTCCGCCGCGAGCGACTCGGCGCTCCTCGACAGCGGGCGGCGCGCCCATTTCGACAAGGACGCCTACGCCGCCTGGCTCAAGGCGCTGCGCGAGGTCTGCACCGAGCGCAATATCGTCCTGATCTTCGACGAAGTGTTCGTCGGCTTCCGGTTGGCGATCGGCGGCGCGCAGGAATATTTCGACGTGCGTGCCGACCTTGTGACCTACGGCAAGACCCTGGGCGGCGGACTTCCGATCGGCGTCGTCTGCGGCAAAAGCCATTTGATGAAGCGCTATCGCGACGATCGGCCGGCCGATATATGCTTTGCCCGCGGCACCTTCAATTCCCACCCCTACGTCATGGCGGCGATGAATGAATTCTTGCGCCACCTGCAGACCCCGCGCGGCCGCGCCGTCTACGACGACCTCGACCGGACCTGGGACGAGCGGTCGCGGCGGCTCAATGAACGGCTCGGCGCGGAAGGATTGCCGGTGCACGTCGCCAATATCTCCTCGATCTGGACCGTGTGCTACACGCGGCCGTCGCGCTACAATTGGATGTTCCAATATTACCTCCGCGCGGAAGGGCTGGCGTTGAGCTGGGTCGGCACCGGACGGCTGATTTTCAGTCTCGACTATACCGAAGCCGATTTCGCGGCGGTGGCCGATCGCTTCGTCAGAGCCGCGCAAGCGATGCAAGGCGATGGCTGGTGGTGGAATAGTCCGACCCTGACCAACAAATCGATCAAGCGGGCGATCCTCAAAGAGACGATCGCCCGACGCCTGTTTTCCCAAAGCTCGCAAACCTACCGCATGATCCGGAAAAGTGGATACCGATTTTCCGAAATAGATCATGCGCCAGCGAAGGATCCGGACCATGATCCGATTCAACCAAATCGGATCATGATCTAGCGCCGTCACGGCAACGAATAAGCCTGCGCGCCCTGGCAAAGACCGTCGGCGCTAAGTCAGCCGCGGCAGCTCTTCCGGCTCGACGTCTTCCTCGTCTTCCCACTCCGCGACTTCGCGGCCGATGCCGGGATCGATCAATTCGCCGCGCAAAAGCGCCAGCGGCGCCTTGTGGTAGAGCTTGATGTCGTTGAACGGGTCGGTGAGGATTTTGGTGGCCCACACCAGGCCGGTCTGCACGTCTTTGATGAAGAACAAATGCACGGTGCGGAACAGCACGCCGCCAATGCCGATGACGAGCCACATTTCCGCTACCTGGCGGATGAAGTCCATCTTGCCGGCGGCCGGCGTGAAGATGCCCAACAGGGTCGGATCGAAAAAGAGCACTGCAGGCGACAGCGCCCAGATCGTCATCAACACCACCTTGCGGCGGAGATTGTAGCCGACCTTGATCTCTTCCTTGTGTTCGTGGGTGGCGTGATTGACGGTGTCGTAGTCTTTAGGCTCGAAGAAAAAGTGACCGCATTGGCGCGTGGTCATCGACACCAGCCAGCCGGCCAAAGCGGAGATGGCCGGATCCTTGAAGATCATCAGGTAGGAGAACAAAAAGCTGACCGCGCTGACGAAGTGCAGCGACTGATTGATCCGGCTGTGATGATAATAACGATGATCGTCCCAGCGTTGAGTACGCAAAGCCAAGAGAAAGCCGCCCATCTGTGTCCCCCGTGCTCCGGTCATCGTTTTTAGATATGGCGATTCGGTGAATCCCCGATGACAGACGGGCGACCGCCGTCTGAAAAGAATCGCCGGCGAGCCTTTGTCAGGATGCGGCGCGGGCAGCGGGGAAGTCGGGTTCCGACTTACCCGACGGTGCCACCTGTGCGGCCTCCTTGGCGAAGCGAATCAGCGAAAAATGCCCGAGCGGCGGCATCGATCGGCGCTCGATCAGGCGGATGCCGGAGGTGCGCGCCACCCATTTTGCATAGCGCTCGAAGGAGAACTCGGTGCGCCAACCGAGCTTGCGCACGGCCGGCTGGAACCAATGCTCGAGGGTGCGCCGCAGCCCCGCTTCCGCGCCGACGCGGGTGACGACAATGATCTCACCGCCGGGTTTGAGAACCCGGGCGAATTCGTCGAGCACAGCTTCCGGATTTGGCGCGGTACTGACCACGTATTGCGCCACCACGACATCGAACGAATTGTCGGGGAAGGTGAGACGTTCGGCGTCCATCACGTAAAGCCCTTCGACATTGCTCAGGTCGAACTCGGTCACGCGTTCGTGGGCCTTGCGCAGCATCTGCTCGGAAATGTCGATGCCGGTCAGCCGGCAATTCTTCGAATAATGCGGCAAGGCAATGCCGGTGCCGACGCCGACTTCGAGGATGCGTCCGCCGATCTTTTCAGCTGCCTCGATCGCGGCATCGCGGCCGCGCTCGAACACCGCACCGAACACAATGTCGTAGACCGGCGCCCAGCGGTCGTAAGCCTTGGTGACGGTCTGTTTATCGAGGTCTGCATTCGCGAGGCTGGTCATAGCTCATCCTTTAGTTGCCACCCTTAAACTCCAAACACCGAAACTTAGGAGTAAAGTCGATTCCTCAGCCCGGTGCCGTTTCGGTAACGGTCATTGCCGTTTCGATTTCGCGCGCGCCGCCGGTCGCCACCTTGCGCACATGGCCGATGAACTGCCGCGCGCTGTTTTCCCAGGAATAGTCGAGCGCGAATTCACGGCAGGCCTCTCGAGACAGCTTGAGCGCCTCAAGACAGGCGCGGCGCAGGTCTTCGTCCAAGAAGCCGACCGGCCGGTCGCCGACCACGTCTTTCGGACCGGTGACGGGAAAAGCAGCGACCGGCACGCCGCTCGCCAACGCCTCGAGCTGCACGATGCCGAAGGTATCGGTCCGGCTGGGGAAGACGAATACATCCGCAGCAGCCAAATGCGCAGCCAGCGTGCCGTTCTCCAGCGGTCCGAGAAATTTCGCGTCGGGAAAGTCGCGGCGAAGCTTCGCTTCTTGAGGACCCGTGCCAACCACGACCTTGGTGCCGGGAAGATCGAGCGACAAGAACGCTTCCAGATTCTTCTCCACGGCGACGCGACCGACGGTCATGAAGATCGGCCGCGGCAAGCCGATATCGATGGCGCGATCGGGGCGGAACAGGTCGATGTCGACGCCGCGCGTCCACATGCCCAGATGGCCGAAGCCGCGTTCGGTCAGCTCGTTGGTCAGTGAGGGCGTTGCCACCATGGTGACGGTGGCGCCGGCGTGAAACCAGCGCAGTACCGCATAGATCCAGCTCTCCGGCAGCGGCGAGCGCGCCGAAATGTATTCGGGAAAGCGCGTGGTGTAGCTCGTGGTGAACGGTCGGCCGTTGCGGCGGCAGTAGGCGCGCACGGCAAACCCGATCGGCCCCTCGGTCGCCAGATGAATAGCATCCGGGTTGGCCGCCTCGATGCGCTCGGCGATTCCCCTTCGATTGGGGATGGCAAGGCGCAAGCCCGGATAGGTCGGCAGCTGAAAAGACGGAAATCCGTCGGGCGATAGAAACTCAACCGTCACCCCGAGTTTGCTTGACGCCCGGGCCAGCGAGCCTAGCGTCCTTACGACCCCATTCACCTGCGGATGCCACGCATCGGTGGCGACAAGAACCTTCATCGGGTGTGCGGCCAAAGGCCGCCCCTCGCTAATGTCGAATCGAGTGCGGCAACATTTACCGTTTCATATCTCAATCGTGTGACGGTGACGCGGCAGCGCCGTCCGGATAGCGTCGGCTCGTAACAATACTGTTACAGTTCGATGAGAGTTTGCCGCACGAATCGCGCGAGGACGGCTTTGTTGACGTTCGTTACCTCGCGCCGCACCGGGACGTGACCAGCAATACCGCGCAAAAGATCGTCTCCAGGCTTGGTCACGGCGCGATAAGTGCTGCGATCAGCCTGGTGTTCCTCGCCGTCGCCGGTTTCATTCTTTATAAATTGCTGCACGACGCCGACTTCGCCAAAGTCGTAACAGCGATCAAAGCGGAATCGCTGAAGCGGATCGCCCTCGCCAGCGTGTTCGTGGTGGTCGGTTACATCACGCTGACGTTCTACGATCTGTTCGCGTTGCGCATCATCGGCGCCAGCAAGGTGCCGTACTCGGTCGCGGCACTGGCGAGCTTCACGAGTTCGACGATCGGCCACAGTCTCGGCGCGGCCGTGTTGACGGGCGGACTTATCCGACTGCGCATCTATTCGAGCTGGGGCCTGACCGTGCTCGACGTTGCCAAAATCGCGTTCGTCACCGGCATGACCTTTTGGCTCGGCAATGCGTTCATGCTCGGCAGCGCCACGGCGTTCCTACCGGCGGCAGCTTCTGCCGTCGATCACCTGCCGCTATGGATCAACCGGGCATTTGGGCTCGCCGGCTTGGCGGCCATCGGCTGCTATTTGTTATGGCTTGCGCCGCGGCCACGCATGGTCGGCCGCGCCGACTGGCAGATCGTGCTGCCCAACCTGCGCTCCACGGTATTGCAGATCGGCATCGGCGCGCTGGATCTGACGTTCATAACGACGGCAATGTACATCTTGCTACCGCCCGATCCGCCGCTCGGTTTTGTGATGATGATGGTCCCCTTCCTCGCCGCCACATTTCTCGGCACCATCAGCCATACGCCCGGCGGGCTGGGCGTGATCGAAGCGACAATGCTGCTGGGGCTCGGCGAATTCCCGCGCGAAGAGCTGTTGGCGTCGCTGCTGACGTTCCGCGCGGTCTACTTCGTGCTGCCCCTCATTTTGGCCACGTTGTCGCTGGGTTTGCGGGAACTTCGGCTCCTCGTGCGCCCGGCGACCGAGGATTCCGGGACAAACGCGCGCGAGACCGACCGCCAACTTGTAAGGCCACCACCCCCACGTTAATGTTTTGCCACGCAAATTGGGGTGGGTTGTGGCGCGTGGCGTGATCGGTTCCGGGACTCGAAAGCGGTCGCAATCGTCGCCGTTTGAACGGGTTCTAAGCAAGCTCGCGGCACTCTTTGCGGCCGCGATGCTGTTGGCGTTGGCGCACCCGGGCGAACTCGCTGCCGAGACGCTCGAAGCGGCGCTGGCACGCGCTTACCAGGGCAACCCGCAGCTCAATGCCCAACGTGCTATCGTTCGCCAGAACGACGAAGGCGTGCCGCAGGCGCTCTCCGGCTATCGGCCGACGCTTTCCGCGACTGCATCGGTCAGCGAGCAATTCACCAACACGACCGGGGTCATTCCACCCATACCGCCGGCCTTGCCGAACGGGGTATCCTACTCGGTCAAAGGTTACACCAAGCCGTATGCGGTCGGCTTCAACGGCGCGCAAACCTTGTTCAACGGCGGGCAAAACGCCAACAAGGTGCGCAAGGCCGAGAGCCAGGTTTCGGCGGCGCGCGAGACACTGAGGCTGATGGAGCAATTGTTGTTGCTGTCGGCGGCGACCGTTTACATGGACGTGTCGCGCGACAGCGCAAATCTCGGAGTTCAACAGAATAATATTCGCGTTCTGGAGCGCACCCTCAAAGATACCAAAAATCGCTTCGAAGCCGGCCAAGTCACAACCACCGACGTCGCGCAGGCAGAGGCGCAGCTGGCGGCCGGCCAAGCCAGCCTGTATGCCGCACAATCGACGCTGATGACCACGCGCGCCAACTACCGGCGCATTATCGGAGTAGAACCGTCCAATCTCGCACCCGCTTCCCCGGTGGATCGACTGATCCCGACCGTACTCAATGCCGCAATCGCCGTCGGCGCCGCGGAGAATCCGTCGATCACCGCGGCATTATACGGAGTCGACGTCGCGCAATTGCAGGTGAAGATCGCCGAAGGCGCGCTGTGGCCGACGCTGGCGCTGCAAGGCAGCGTCCAGCAACAGGTTTATTCGAACATTCTAACTCCCAATCTGTTCCTCGGAACGGTCGGACTCAATCTGTCGGTTCCGCTTTATCAGGGCGGCGCGGAATATTCCGCCATCCGTCTCGACAAGGAAACCGTGGGACAGCAGCGACTCAATGCCGATCAAGTCCGCGACCAAAACCGCGCCGATATCGTTCAATCCTGGGGCCAGCTGCAAGCTGCCAAGGCGCAGATCGAGGCGGCCATCCGGCAGAACGACGCCGCCGAGCGGTCGCTGGAAGGCGTGCGCAACGAGGCGCAGGCCGGGCAGCGCACCACGCTGGACGTGCTCAACGCCGAACAGGCGCTGGTCAATGCGCGCGTCGCCCTGATCGTCGCACAGCATGATCGGGTGGTTGCCTCCTACGCCTTGTTGTCGGCCGTCGGACGCCTGTCGGCGCAGGAGCTGCATCTGCCGGTCACCATCTACGATCCGATGGTGCATTATCAGCAGGTGCGCGACGCCTGGTTCGGCGTCCGCACTCCGGGCGGTCGTTAGTGCCTGATCCGAAAAAAGCCTGGCCTCGGACTTGATCCGAGGGTGGAAGGCCGGTTTTCCGAAAGACTCGACTCCCGATAGCAAACAAAAGGCCGCGTCGACCGCCGCCGTCGCCCGCCCGTTGATCCAAATCAAGGTGTCAGCGGCGAAGGCGTGGCACAGATTCGTCATGCCGTGGAAAGAGATCAAAAGCGCGCCGCCCGATTGCGACCTCGAATTGGCGGTCATCGACCGCGAGGGTACGCATGCGCTTATTTTCGCCTGCCGCCGCCAAGGCGGGGTGTGGATCAGCGCCAAGACCCATAGGCCGATCGACGTTAGCCCGACACACTGGCGAGAATGGACTGACGGCGCCAGCCTGTGACGGGTTGCGGTGTGGCGGCACCTACCTTAACAAACGGTGGCGATTTTTAATGTTCAGTGTTTCCGACGCCTCGAGCCGATGTGCAAAATCCCGATTGCCTTGCTGTCGTTCGCGGGTTTGCTTGCCGCGACAGCGACCGCCCCCGCCGAGGAGAGCGCGTTTAGCCCTCTTGCGCTTCACGGCCGCGCGCTAGCCGCAAGGATGTGCGCGCCGTGTCATGCCATCGGCCGCAGCGGCCCCAGTCCGCACGCCGGCGCGCCGGCGTTCCGCACGCTGAACAGCCGCGCGGACCTCGATACCTTTACCAATCGGCTGCGCGAGGGCTTGACCAGCGGCCACCCCGACATGCCGACTTTCCGCTTCAGCCCTGACGATGCCCGCGCGCTGACCGCGTACCTGCGCGCGATCCAGGGGCCTTGAGGTCGCCGGTCGTCGAGCCGCCGGACGGGCGGTTGATCGACATCGGGTCAGGCGCCGTGCGGCCGGCACGCCTCGCGGATCTTATCCACCAAGGCGTTGTTGAACAACGGCATCTCGACGACTGGAACCTCGGCCAAGGCGGCGCGCATTGACACCGCTGGATTGTGCTTACTGAGGAGAAGGATCGCCGGAGTGCGCACATGCCGCTCGCGCAGCCTGGCGATCAATTCCATGCCGTTCATGTCGGGCATTCTTTGATCGACGACCAAGCAGTCGCCGTCCTCAAGCTTGCCGTCAGCGAACACCTCGGCAGCACCGCCATAGATCCGCACCGCAAAGCCCTCGAGTTCCAGGGAGAATTTCAAGGACAGAAAGCCGCGTCATCGTCGACGACGACCACCAATAGCTTTTTCGCCTCTCCCGCTTGGCGCTGTGTTGTCATTGATCCGAAATAACCCCGTTTTTACAGTGCTAATTTTATGTGCGCCCGGCGAAGCCGCTTTGATGTGGCTCAATTCCGCGCCGCCGTAAAATCCGCCGCCGCAGTGCCGGCACACAAGGAGTGAAGACGTCAGATGAAACTGTTGTTGAGCTAGATCATTCGCCGAATTGTCACAAACGGCAGGTCGCCTCAATCGGAGCCGACCATGCGGGCGACGAGCGCCATGCGCACAAGATCCGACAGGCTGCCCGCCTGCATCTTGTTCATGAGATTGGCGCGATAAATCTCGACGGTACGCGGGCTGATGCCGAGATCGTCGGCGATCTGCTTGTTCGCCCTTCCCGCCACCAGCCCCACCAACACGTCGCGCTCGCGGTTCGAGAGCGCCGCCAGCCGGCTTTCGATATCGGCGCGCTCGGCCAACTTCTTGGCCTCGTGATCGTGCTGCTTGAGCGCCGAACGCACGCTCGCCAGCAAGACTTCGTCGTCGAACGGTTTTTCCAGAAAATCGACCGCACCGATCTTCATGGCCTCGACCGCCAGCGGCACATCGCCGTGACCGGTAATCACGATCACCGGCACCTCAATCTTCAATTCCCGCAAACGCCGTAGCAGATCGAGCCCGCTCAAGCCGGGCATGCGCATGTCGCTGATCACGCAGCTCAAACCTTTGACCGGAAGCTTATCGAGAAAGGCGCCGGCCGAGGAGTAGCTTTCCACATCGAGCTGCACGGTGCGTAGCAGGAAGATCAGCGATTCGCGCAATGCTTCGTCATCGTCGATGACGTGCACGATTCCCCTGTCAACCGACATCGCCGACCTCCTCCTTGCTGACTGTCGGCAAGGTGAAGCTGAACACGGTCCCTCCGCCCGGATTGGATCGCGCGGCGATGGCGCCGCCATGCGCCTCGACGATGGTGCGCGAAATCGACAGTCCGACCCCCATGCCCTGGCGCTTGGTGGTGATGAATGGCTGGAATAGCTGGTCGCTGACCTCTGGCGCAATGCCGGTGCCGGTATCGCTGACGCTGATCTCGGTCATGTCGTCAGCGGCGAGCGCGGTGGCGACGATCAGGTCCCGTCGATCGCAACTTTCCATCGCCTCGATGCCGTTGCGGATCAGATTGAGAATGACCTGCTGAACCTGCACTTTGTCGGCCAGCACGAAACCGGTGCCCGGATCGAAATCGAAGCGCACGCGCACGCCCTTGTCCTTGGCGCCGACCAAGGCCAGTGCGCTCGCTTCCTCCACGAGCTTGCGCACGTCTTCGACTCGACGTTCGCTTTCGCCGCGCGCAACGAAGTCGCGCAAGCGCCGGATCACTTGCCCGGCGCGCAGCGCCTGCTCGGCCGCCTTGTCCATGGCCTCGCGCAAAATCCCCGCGCGTTCGTCGGAACTGTCCTCAAGCAGCCGCCGCGATCCCTTCATGTAATTGGCAATCGCCGACAATGGCTGATTGAGTTCGTGCGCCAGCGCCGAGGCCATTTCGCCCATCGCGGTCAGCCGCGAGACGTGAACGAGCTCCGACTGCAATTCCTGCAGGCGCGCCTCGGTCTTCTGGCTCTCGGTCAAGTCGCGGATGAAGCCGGTGAAGAAGCGTCTATGGCCGGTCTTGACCTCGCCGACGCTTAATTCGAGCGGAAAGGTCGAGCCGTCCCTGCGTTCACCCACGACTATGCGGCCGATGCCGATGATGCGCCGCTCGCCGGTCATTTTGTAGCGCTGCAGATAACTATCATGGTCGTTGCGATAGGACGACGGCATGAGCACCTTGACGTTTTGTCCCAAAACCTCGGCCGCCGTATATCCGAACAGCCGCTCGGCGGCCGCGCTGAACGATTGCATGGCGCCGCGCTCGTCCATGACGATCATGGCATCTGGAACAGTATCGAGGATCGATTTGACATGAGCTTCGCCGGCGATGGCGGCGTCGGCACACGTCGACGCCGCAATCCGCGAGCGGCGCAACAGGTCGCCCCGCCAAGACGCGCCCAGGCCGACCAGAACAAAAACGAACGCATTGACGATGTCGGCGTTCGTCAGCGCACGGTGGCTGTAGATCAGAAACTGTCCCGATATCAAGCCGAGAGCGGTCGCCAGAACGCCTGGACCCCAGCCGCCGAATGCCGAACCGATAAGGATGGCCGGGAAAAAGAAAAGATACGAAGCCTGCCCCTCAAGCTCGCTCCACAGCGCCACGCGGAGGAGAAGACCTGCGCCGATCGCGCCAACGGTAAGGCCGTAGCGCTCGACAATTCGCCGTGCAGCGGAGGAGCTTGGCGCCGGCTGGGCGGAGTGCAAATGCGGAGCTGCCTCTACCATCGAAACTGGCGGTGATCGCCACCTACTGACGTTTTTCGTCCGCCGGAGGATCGCATCGGAGGCGGACCTAAGGATTACCCCTTAGGGTGATTATCTGAATTTTTCACTTGTCGCCCGCTCGTTACCAATACCTCCCGAAGCTCCCGGAGGTAAAGAGCCATGCACCCCCAATACGCAATCCGCACCACACTCCGTACCGACGCAATGCGCAGCCCCGTCGCCGTGAATTCAGTTCCCTTGAGCGGCGTAGCAGGCGACCGCGAACCGCTTGCCCAGTCCATGCAGCTGATGGGCGCCGCCATGTCATATCCGCGTAACACCGAAATTTTCGGCGAAAACGAGCTCGCCGACTACGTCTACAAGGTCGTCAGCGGCAGCGTACGAACCTACAAAATCCTCAGTGACGGCCGCCGTCAGATCGGCGGGTTCTATCTGCCGGGCGACATTTTCGGCATGCAACTTGCCGACGAGCACGCCTTTTCTGCCGAGGCAATCACCGACACCAAGGTTCTGGTGGTCAAGCGCAGTGCGTTGACGGCCCTTGCCGGACGCGATGCCGCCGTTGGCCGCGAACTGTTCAACCTCACCAGCCGCGAATTGCGCCGCATGCAGGACCGCATTCTGCTTCTGATCAAGAGCGCGCAGGAACGCGTGGCAAGCTTCCTCCTGGAAATGGCGGAACGAGCTTGTGCCGGTAATACTGTGGAATTGCCGATGTCGCGTCAGGATATTGCGGATTATCTCGGCCTAACCATCGAGACGGTTTCCCGGACGCTAACCGGATTGGAAGGCACGGCCGCCATCGAGGTGCTGACGTCGCGTCGCATCGCGTTGCGCAATCGCGCCGCGCTAAGCCGTCTGAACAGCTAAAGAGCCGCATCCGCAATCGAACCGGGCGTCGAGCCAGAGGGCCTAAGAGGATCGATCGTGCAAGTCCGCGATGTAATGACGCGCAACGTTGTGTGCACAGCGTCGACTGAAACTATCGCGACCGGGCTGATACCGTTTTTGTGGTCGCTCAAAAGCAGCCAATACGACGATCTCGAAAGCTGAGCCTCGGCTACCGTTTTCCCCATGGGATCCACGACCAGACCCGTTCGTGTCCGTAATAGATCAGTATTTTCGTCAGCACTTCGGTGACCGCCACCGAGCCGGCGATCTTCGGGCTGCCGGTAATCACGAAAGCAACAACAAAGGTATCGAGGCTGCCGGTCGCGCGCCAGCTCACCGCCTTGGCGAGCGACCGCGCATGCGTTTCCGTCCAGCGGGTAAGTTTGCCTTTTGCGGTCGGCAAAACCGCTTCGACGCAGCCCATGCCGACGGTATCGTACGTTTCCGGATCGATCAGGATGAAGCTTCCGGTGTCTTTGGTTTCGGCGTAGCGGTCGACCGCGATCGGGCGATCGAGTTTGAGCGTGCCCAGGCCGATTTCATTCTGCGCAATCGCTTCGGCGTTGATCGAGCGCTGCGTGTCGAGATCGAAGACGCGCACATCCGCTTCGATCTTCGCCGTTACGGTCGTGGTCGCAAGCTTGAGCAGATAGGTTCGCCCGGGCTTGAGCGCTTCGCTGTGCATCCAGAACACACGCGCAGAAAGCCGATCGGTCATGGTCGGCGCCTGCTCAAGCCCGACGACGAAGTCGCCGCGCGAGGCATCGATTTGGTCGGCAAAGGTCACCGTGATCGAGCGGCCCGCCGCCGCGCGTTCGAGATCGCCGTCGAAGGTGGCGATCCGCGCGATCCGCGTGACGCGGCCGGAGGGTAGAATTTTTACCGGCATGCCGGCGCGGACTTCGCCGTGTGTAACTAGGCCGCTATAGCCGCGAAACTCGGCATTGGGCCGGCTGACCCATTGAATGGGCAGACGCAACGGCTCCCGATCCGTCGCGTGCGGCGCAGCTTCCGCTTGTTCGAGATGCTGCAGGAGCGTCGGCCCGCCGTACCACGGCATATGCGGCGAGCGACTGACGATGTTGTCGCCAGTCTTGGCCGCGACCGGGATGGCGACAATCTTCTCGATGCCCAAACTCGCCGCAAATCCGCGGAATTGCTTCTCGAGCGCGCGGAACGCGTCTTCCGACCAGCCGACGCGATCCATCTTGTTAACCGTCAGCACAATCTGGCGAATGCCGAGCATGGACAGCAGCACGGCATGACGTTTGGTCTGACGGGTCAAACCGTCGTCGCCGCCAAGCAACACCAGTGCGAGATCGGCGACCGACGCGCCGGTCGCCATGTTGGCGGTGTACTGTTCGTGGCCGGGCGCGTCGATGACGATGAATTTCCGCCGCGCCGTCTCGAAGAAGCGGTAGGCGACGTCGATCGTTATCTTCTGCTCGCGCTCGGCGGCAAGGCCGTCCAACAGCAGCGAAAAGTCGAGCTCGCCATTTTGCGTGCCGAATTTTCGTGAATCCACTGCCAGCGCGTCGAGCTGATCGTCGAACAATTGCTTGGATTCGTAGAGCAGCCGGCCGATCAGCGTCGACTTGCCGTGATCGACAGACCCGCAGGCGATAAAGCGCAGCAGGCTTTTGCGCCCTTGCTCGCGCAGCAGCACATTGAAATCACGCGCGGCGGGCCGGGCATGGACGTTCATCAAAAATAACCTTGCTGTTTTTTGCGTTCCATTGATGCGGTGCCGTCGCGATCGATCACGCGCCCGCGCCGCTCCGAGTATGGGCTTGCGAACGCCTCCTGAATGATTTGCGGAACGGTGCTCGCCGTACTTTCGATGGCGCCGGTCAGCGGATAGCAGCCGAGCGTGCGAAACCGGACCGTCTTGAGTTGCGGACGTTCGCCGGCCTTAAGCGGCAGCCGCTCGTCATCGACCATGATAAGCGCGCCGTCACGCTCGACCACCGGACGCGGCGCCGCAAAGTAAAGCGGCACGACGGGAATGCGCTCCTGGTGGATGTAGAACCAGACATCGAGCTCGGTCCAATTCGACAGCGGAAAGACCCGGATGCTTTCGCCGCGGCGCTTGCGGCCATTGTAGATCCGCCACGGCTCCGGGCGCTGCCGCTTGGGATTCCAAAGATGCTCGGCGGTGCGAAATGAAAACACGCGCTCCTTGGCGCGCGATTTTTCCTCGTCGCGGCGCGCGCCGCCGAAAGCGGCGTCGAAGCGATGCTGGTCGAGCGCCTGGCGCAACGCCAGCGTCTTCATCACGTCAGTATGCAGTTCCGATCCGCTGGCGATGGGATTAATGCCGCGCTCCAGACCATCTCGATTCACATGCACGATCAAATCGAGGTCGAGTTCGCGCACCCGCGCATCGCGAAACGCGATCATCTCGCGAAACTTCCAGGTGGTGTCGATATGCAGCAGCGGAAACGGCGGCTTCGCCGGATAGAACGCCTTGAGCGCCAGATGCAAGAGCACCGAGGAATCCTTGCCGATCGAATAAAGCATGACCGGATTTTCGGTTTCGGCCACGGCCTCGCGGATGATGTGGATGCTCTCGGCCTCGAGTTGCTCAAGGTAAGTCAGCGACGGCGCTGCCGGCGCGTCGGCGCCCGCTTGCGCGGCAGGCTCGGCGTCGTGATCGAGGGTGGGTAAGAGAGCATCCATGATCGGTCCTGACAAATTCTTAGGTTTCAGATCTGCGGCGCCGCGCGGACGATGTGACCGTCCGCAGCGAAGTGCAGGCCGCATTCTTTCTTCTCGGCCTCTTCCCACCACCATCGTCCGGCGCGTTCGGGCTCCCCTGGCTCAACCGCACGCGTGCAAGGCGCGCAGCCGATCGAAAGAAAACCACGGTCATGCAGCGCGTTGTAGGGCACGCCGTGGGCCTGCACGAATGCCAGCGTCCGTTCGCGCGTCCAGTCGAACAACGGGTTGGCCTTGATCAGGCCGTGCTGCGCGTCGAACGAAACCGCAGCGAAGCGCGCGCGGTCGGCGGATTGATCGGCGCGAATGCCGGTGATCCACGCGGCGCTATCCCTGAGCGCGCGGGCAAGCGGCGCAACCTTGCGTACCGCGCAGCATTCCCGGCGCGCGGCGACGGAGGCACGGAATCCATCGATGCCTTGCCGGCCAACCAAAGCTTCGACGCTGGCGTGGTGCGGCGTGAAGGCGCGGATGCGGGTTGCATAGCGGCGTTCGGTCGCCGCCCACACCGCATGCGTTTCGGGAAAAAGCCGTCCGGTGTCGAGCGTCACGACATCGATCGCCAGCGCCCGTGCAAATATCGCATGTGCAATGGCCTGATCCTCGAGGCCAAAACTCGTCGTAAAGGTGATAGGGCCGGCGACCTGATCGCGGACGGCAGCCAGGCGGCCGAACAAGTCGCGTGTGCCAAACGTGAGCGCTAAAGCGGTTGCGACGTCCGCCGCGTTCGCTTGGGCGGTCGCTAGGTTGACGGCTTCGGGAACGGCAGTGGTTTCGGCGACGGGATCGCCACGAAGCGCCGGGGGCGCGGCGCTCGACTGCACAATTTCGGACATTTTAGAGAGGGCCCTCACAGCAACTTGAGCCCACCATGTAGAATCAAAAACAAAGGCCGCCAAGCCTTTGGCAAGGAAAGAAATTTCCTTCCGCGTCGCATGCGCGGGACAGATTTCAATTTCAACTTTTGACCCAAAAGCGGAACAGGAGCTTGCGCCTAGAGCTGCAGGCTTACCGGCGCCGTCGAAGGATCCTCCGGGTCGGATCCGATCTGAAAGCCGAGCTCGCGGCACATCTCAAGCATACCGGCGTTTTCGTGCAGCACCTGTCCATGCATGGAACGCAGTCCCTCGGCCCGGGCGTATTCGATGATCAATTGCATCAGCGCCCAGCCAAGCCCCCGCCCCTGCTGATCGGAGCGCACCAGGACCGCGTATTCGCCGCTCTCGTAGTTCGCGTCGGAATGCAGGCGCGCCACCCCGAGCATGGCGCCGGTTGCCTCGTCGACGGCGATTAACGCCATGGCCCGCGCGTAATCGATTTGCGTAAAGCGCGCGATGAAGGCGTGCCCGAAACTCTTCACCGGCGCGAAAAACCGTAAGCGCAGATCGTCCTGCGTGACCGCGGCGAAGAATGCCGGATAGAGCGGCTCGTCCTCCGGTCGGACCGGGCGAACGAAAACTGAGCCGCCGTCGCGCAAAGTCACGTGTCGCTCCCATTCGGTCGGATAGGGCCGGATGGCGAAGCGCGGATTGCCGCGCCGCCCGCGCGACACGCCGTCGACCGGAGCGATCAACATGCGCGCGTCCACGGCGATGACGCCGGTCTCGTCGGCGAGCACCGGATTGAGGTCGATTTCGCGGACTTCCGGAAAATCCGCCACCAATTGCGATAGCTTCACCAATACCAGTTCGATCGCCCGCTCGTCGGCCGCCGGCACGTTGCGGTAAGCCTTCAAGATGCGCGACACGCGGGTGCGCGCGATCAACCGGCCGGCCAATTCGAGGTCGAGCGGCGGCAGGGCCAGCGCCTTATCGCTGATCACTTCGACCGCCGTGCCGCCCTGCCCGAAGACGATCACCGGACCGAAGGTCGGGTCGTCGGCAACGCCGATAATCAGCTCGCGCGCCTTCGGCAGCACGATCATCGGGAACACCGCGACGCCGGCAATGCGCGCGTTCGGCCGCGCTATCCGCGCTTTTTGCAAAATGTCAGCGGCAGCCTCGCGGACGGCCCGCTCACTGGTGAGATTGAGCCGCACACCGCCGATCTCCGACTTGTGAATAATGTCAGGCGACTGGATTTTTAGGACGACGGGGGTGCCTTGGCCCAGAAACACTTTCGCCGCTGCCACCGCCTCGTCGGCGTTGCGCGCGAGCACCGCAGGCGTCATCGCAATTCCATAGGCGGAGAACAATGCCGACAGCTCGATCGGGTCGAGCCAAGTCCGCTTGTCGCGCAGCACCCCGTCGATCACCGTCCGCGCGGCGGCGACATCAGGCGAGAAATCCTTCGGCAAACTCGGCGGCGTCGCCATCAGCTGCTCCCGCGCTTGCCGGTAGCGCACCAGATGCGTGAAGCCAAAGACCGCACCCGTTTCCGTCGCATAACTCGGAATGCCGGCGGTGGCGAACGCGCCGTCAGCGGCATCGGCTTGCCCGATCCACATGGCAAAGACCGGCTTGGGCGGAAAATATTTTTTGCGTTCGCGCTCGACGACCCCCACCACCGCTTTCGCCGCGTCGGCCGCAGAAGCCAGCGCGGTCGGTACGTTCATCACCAGCACCGCATCGTTGGCTTTGTCTTGCAGCAGTAATTCTAGTGCCTTGGTGTATCGGGCATCGTCGGCGTCGCCAGCGATATCGACCGGATTGGCGCGTGACCAGATCGGCGGTAACGCCGCGTCAAGCTTCTGGAAGGTCTCCGGCGAGATCGCGGCGAGTTCGCCGCCGAGATCGACCAGACGATCCACCGCCAGCACGCCGACCCCGCCGCCGTTGGTCAGAACCGCAAGCCGGTTGCCGCCAAGCGCAGTGAGCCGGCTGAGCGTTTCCGCAGCCGCAAACAATTCGTCGAGATCGATGACGCGCAGCAGCCCGGCACGCCAGAATGCCGCGTCGTAAACCGCATCAGAACCGGCGAGCGCTCCCGTATGGGTCAGCGCAGCCTTGGCGCCCTGCGCGTGCCGCCCCGATTTGATCACCAGCACCGGCTTGGCACGCGCCGCCGCGCGCGCCGCCGACATGAATTTGCGCGCATCGCGGATCGATTCGACATAAAGCAGGATCGCGCGGGTAAAGCGATCCAGCGCGAAATAATCGAGCAGGTCGGCAAAATCCACGTCGATGCTGTCGCCGATCGAAACGATCGCGGAAAAGCCGACGCTGCGTGCGGTCGCCCATTCCGCCAAGGCGGTGGCAATGGCGCCGGATTGCGAAATCACGGCAAGATCGCCGGCGGGCGGCGCTGAAGCGGTAAAGCTGGCGTTGAGCTTGGCGCGCGGCACGAGGACGCCGATGCAATTCGGGCCGATCAAGCGCAGTCCGGCCGCGCGCGCTTCGTTAGCGCTTTGCGCGGCGAGCGAGCCCGGCCCGTGTCCGAGCCCGGCGGTGACAATGATGCCGCCCGCCGTTCCTTTGCGCGCCGCTGCGGCGACCGTTCCGGGCACGTCTGCCGGCGGCACGGCGATGACGGCGAGCTCCGGCGTTTCGGGCAATGCGTCGTAGCTTTTGACGGCGCGGATGCCTTCAATCTCGTCGTAGCGCGGATTGACGAGATAGACCGGGCCAGGAAAGCCGGACCGGCGCAGATTTTCGATCACCGCCCGCCCGGTGGACGTTTTGCGCGGCGAGGCACCGACCACAGCCACGGATCGCGGCGCGAACAGGTTGTCCAGGCGATAGGTTGACATTGATTAACAATCTCGACGGCGCAGCGATTTTTCGCAAGCCGCCCTGCACCGGCCTTGATCCAGATCAAAGGTTGCCTGCCGTCGTAACGACATCATGACATCAAAGAGGAGAAACAAAGAGGAGAAAAACCATGCCGGTTTTTGATGCACTTATCGTCGCTGCCATTGTCGCGTTCTTTGTCATCTTCGGCGCTGTGTTGGCCTGGGCCGAACGTCAAACCCGCAATCCGACGCCGACGCCGCGGCCCACGGTCGCGCCGGCAACGGATGATACGCATTCGACCGTGACGCCACTGCGCAAAGAGGCCGCTTGAACTAATCGATCCGGCCGCGCCAGCGGCCGGCTTGCGCTCACGGTACGAGGACGGCGGCGCCCTGCAACCGCCCGGCCCGCAGATCCGAAAGCGCCTCGTTGGCGCGGACGAGCGCATAGGGCATTGTTTGCGTCACAATGCCGGCTTTCGGCACCACGCTGAAAAACTCCTCGCCGTCGGCGCGCGTCAGATTGGCGACGGAGAGAACTTCGCGCTCCTCCCAAAGGATGCAATAGGGAAAGCTCGGAATATCGCTCATGTGAATGCCGGCGCAGACCACGCGCCCGCCCTTGCGCACGGCGCGCAGCGCCGCCGGCACCAGCGCGCCGACCGGCGCATATATAATGGCGCAGTCCAGTTCGTCCGGCGGCTTGTCGTCGGAACTGCCGGCCCAACGGGCGCCGAGCTTCCGGGCGAAGGTTTGCGCCGCAGTATCGCCTTCGCGGGTGAAGGCGAACACCTCACGGCCTTGCCAGCGCGCCACCTGCGCGATGATGTGCGCCGCGGCGCCAAATCCAAAAAGCCCGATGTTCTTGCCATCGCCGGCCATGCGCAGCGAACGCCAGCCGATCAAGCCGGCGCATAACAGCGGTGCGCTCGCCACAGCGTCGCTGCCTTCCGGCAATCGAAAAACAAACCGCGCATCGGCGACGGTGTGCGTGGCGTAGCCGCCGTCGCGGGTATAGCCGGTGAAAAGCGGATGGTCGCAGAGATTTTCCCGGCCGGCGCGGCAATAGCGACAGCGCCCGCAGGTCTGGCCGAGCCACGGAATACCGACGCGCATACCAACGGCGAGTTGATCAACTCCACCGCCGACCAAATCAACGCGACCGACGATTTCGTGACCGGGAATGATCGGGAGTTTCGGATCCGGCAGTTCGCCGTCGACGACATGAAGATCGGTGCGGCAAACGCCGCAGGCCTCGACGCGGACGCGCACTTGACCCGGCGCGGGCACCGGATCAGGCCGCTGGACAAGTTTCAGTTGCTCTCCCGGCCGCTCCAGAACCATCGCTCGCATGGCTTTGGCATCTCCGGCTACGCCGCCCTAGGCCATTCATTCCATAAGCACATAGGTGCCCGGCGCATCGTCGAGCGGCGGATAACCCGCCGCGCCCATCGCCGGCGGCGACACCGGCGCGCCTGAATGCCGCTCGAGCCAGCCCATCCACGCCGGCCACCACGAGCCATCTTTGATCTGCGCTTCCGCATAGAAGTGATCCGGATCGTGGAAGTGGCCATTGGCACCCATGGCGGCGATGCGGAAGCTGCGGTTTGGATGACCGGGCTCCGACACGATGCCGGCGTTGTGACCGCCGGCCGTGAGCACAAAAGTCACTTCCGATTCCACTTGCAGATTGATCTTGTAAACCGACCGCCACGGCGCGACGTGATCGCGTTCGGTGCCGACGGCGAACATCGGCACGTGAATGTCGGTGAGCGCCACCGGGCCGTCGCCGGCCATGAAATGGCCTTCGGAAAGATCGTTGCCGAGAAACAGGTCGCGCAAATATTCGGAATGCATGCGATAGGGCAAGCGCGTGGCATCGACGTTCCACGCCATCAGGTCGTTCATCGGCTGCCGTTCACCAAGAAAATAATCATGGACGAGGCGCGACCAAACGAGATCGTTCGAGCGCAGCATCTGAAACGCGCCCGCCATCTGCCGGCTGTCGAGAAAGCCCTGTTCCCACATCATGTCTTCGAGGAAGGCGATCTGGCGGGACGGCCGGTCGCAGCGCCGGTAGTGCCGGCGTCAGACCCGGTGCCGAGGTCAATTCTTCGAGTTTTTGTTCGGGATCGCCCATCGTTTTACTTCCAGCTGCGAAAATCGTTGATAGGAC
>Ga0181531_10000221_pt1 | contig 41425 bp, 34 predicted proteins | sample PEATcosm2014_Bin_38_FD_119743 | JGI IMG/M metagenome (GOLD analysis project Ga0181531, IMG submission 119743) | Peatland microbial communities from MTU Mesocosm Facility, Houghton, MI, USA - PEATcosm2014_Bin11_10_metaG | ecosystem: Environmental > Terrestrial > Soil > Wetlands > Peat | place...
GATGGGCTGCTCAACCTCCATGAAATAACTGAAGATAATTGAACTGCTCGCCCCGACATCGGTGCGGATGTCGCAAAACGGCACGTGCGGCTTGCGGCGGTTGCGATGGTGATCAATGACCGCCAGCGGCGGATAATCGGCCGGCAGCGGCGAGTAGGAAAACATCGGCTGCACGTCCGTGAGAATAATCGCGTCGTAGGCGGCCAGGGCGGATTCTTTCCAGGGGACCAGAGTCAGATTGCTGCTTTGGACGAAGGCCTCGTTAACTCCGCCGCCGATGGGGCTTTTGACGGACATGCTGATGTTGGCGCCGGGGAGCCGGGCTTCGAGGAGCGTGCGCAGGCCCCAGGCGCTCGCCAGGGCGTCGGGGTCGGGATAAAGATGCGTGGTGACCAGGATGTTGCGCTTGTCGGCCAGAAGTTTGAGGAGTTTTCCAAATCGCGGGCGGTGACGCGCCTGCCGCTCGGCGGCGACAGCCGAGCCGGCGACCGTCTCGACGCAGGATTCCACGAAGGCGGTCGTGTTGGGGTCTTCGTGATAGGGATCCCCGGAGGATGTTGGCTCAGTCGGGAGGACGGGCTGTTCATCGGGGGAGACGCGCGACATTGGATGGCTCCATCTTGCAATAATAATAGCACTTCGGCAAACGCCGGAATATTCGACGGCGTCTTGGTGGTTCTGTTCTATTAAAGGGGCGAGGCGGAGAGGCGCTTGCGCAATGCGGCGATGGCGGCAGCGCGGTCTTTTTGGTCGAAAATAGCGCTGGCGACGACAAACCAATCGACGCCGGCAGCGGCGGCCTGGCCGATTGTCTCGCTGTGAATGCCCCCGTCGATTTCCAGGCGCTGGGTGGGGCGGAGGCGTTTTTTTACGGCCTGCGCTTTCGGTAAGACTTCCGGCATGAATTTTTGGCCCGAGAAACCCGGGACTACGCTCATGATCAGCACGTGATCGACCTCCTCAATGGCGGGGAGGATCCTTTCGACGGGGGTTGCGGGATTGAGCGTGATGCCGACGTGCTTGCACCCCAGTTTTCGCAGCTCCCGGGCGGCGGCGAGCGTGTCCTGAACGACTTCGCAATGAAACGTCAGCGCGTCGGCGCCGGCCTTCAAAAAATCGGGGGCGTAACGGATCGGCTCAGTGATCATCAGATGAATATCGAGAAACGCCTTGGTCGAGCGGCGAGTCGCCGCGGTCACGGCGGGCCCGAAACTGATGTTGGGGACGAAGTGGCCGTCCATAACGTCCAGATGGAGGAAATCGACGCCGCCGCGATCGACCTCGGCGATCTCGGAGCCTAGTTTAGAAAAATCCGCCGAGAGGATCGACGCCGCGATCTGCGGACTCGTAAGCTGGAAGGGATCAGAAGTCATTTTCAGAAGTTGCTGGTTACGGGTTGCCAGTTGCTAGTTCGGGGTGTCCGGGTCATCTTTCCAACTAGCAACTCACAACTAGCAACTAATCCAATATATCCAAAGTCGAAAAGTGGCCGTTTTCGAGGAATTCGAGGCTGGCGCCGCCGCCGGTGCTGACGTGGGTGACCTTTTCGGAGAGGCCCAGTTGTTCGACGGCCGCCGCGCTGTCGCCCCCGCCGATAACCGTGACGCAGCCGTTTTTGGCTGTGGCGTCGGCGATGGCGTGGGCGATCGCCTGGGTGCCGGCCGCGAAGGGCTTTTTCTCGAAGACGCCCATGGGTCCGTTCCAGACGATCGTCTTGGCCTTGGCGATCTCGGCTTTGTAAATCTCCCGAGTTTTGGGGCCGATGTCGAAGCCTTCCATGTCTGGGGGGATGTTCCCTTCGACGATTTGCGTTTTGGCGTCGTCTGTCATCTGGTTGGAGATGACATTGTCGACGGGAAGTTTGATTTTTCCGCCGGCCTTGGCGAGGAGGCCTTTGGCCAGATCGACTTTATCGCGTTCGACGAGGCTTTTGCCGACTTCTTTGCCCTGCGCGAGAAAAAACGTGTAGGCCATCGCCCCGCCGATGAGGAGGGTGTCGCACTTGGAGAGGAGTTGTTCGATGACGTTGATTTTATCGGAGACTTTCGCGCCGCCGAGGATGGCGACGAAGGGTCGGGCGGGCTTGGTAATGGCTTCGCCGAGATATTGGAGTTCCTTGGTGATCAGGTGTCCGATGACGCGGGGTTTGCCGGCCATGGCTTGGGGGACGCCAAAGGTGCTGGCGTGCTCGCGGTGGGCGGTACCGAAGGCGTCGTTGACGTAGACTTCACCGAGTTTGGCGATCATTTTGGCGAAGTTGGGGTCGTTTTTTTCCTCTTCTTTGTGGAAGCGGAGGTTTTCGAGGAGTAACACCTCGCCGTCCTTGAGGCCGGCGGCCAATTGCTCGACGGCCGGGCCGATGCAGTCGCCGGCGCATTGCACGGGTTTCCCCAACAGCTCGGAAAGTCGCGTGGCAGCGGGCTTAAGCGAGTATTTGGGTTCCGGCCCGCCCTTGGGCCGCCCCAGATGGGACATGAGGATCAAGCGCCCGCCGCTCCCGAGGATCTGCTTGATGGTCGGCAGCGCCTGGACGATCCGGCGGTCATCGGTGATTTTTCCCGATTCGATCGGGACGTTGAAATCGACGCGCATCAGGACTTTTTTGCCGCGGACGTTCACGTCGGCGTGGGTTTTTTTGCTCATGGTTGACTCCTATTCTCCTCCGGATGCTACGAGGAAGGGGAGGGGTGTCAAGAAGAAGGCACGAAGGCAAATAGGCACGTAGGGACGAAGGGAAAGGCAAGGAAGCGGGCGTTGTCTTCTCTTCCCTTTGTGCCTGCGTGCCTCCGTGCCTTCGTGCCTTCCTCCAATTGACAAACGAGCGGCGGGGGCCGAAAACTTTGGGTATGGACACGCAATTGGAAGGCCTGAAATTCGACGCCAATGGGCTGATTCCGGCGATCGTGCAGGATGCGGCGACGGGGCAGGTGCTAATGATGGCCTGGATGAACCGGGTAGCGCTGGAAAAGACGGTGGCGACGGGCCAGACCCATTTTTTCAGCCGCAGCAGGAATAAATTGTGGCTCAAGGGGGAGAGCAGCGGGCACGTGCAGAAGGTGATTTCGATTGCCACCGATTGCGATCAGGATGTGCTGCTGGTGCGGGTGGAGCAGGTGGGGGCGGCGTGTCACGAGGGATATTTCAGTTGCTTTTTCCGCGAGCATCAGGCGGGAGCCAAAGATTGGAAAATCGTCGGCGAGCAAAAGTTCGACCCCGAAACGGTCTACAAGAAGTGAAAAGCCCGAAGCCGGCGCCGCAGGCGGTCGGAAAACCGTTGGCGGTCGATCCGTATGGGCGCGCGGTCGCCAATTGGGCATTCCCATTTTTTATGGGGATGATGCTGCTGGGGTTTTTCATGATTCGGGCGGTCGGGTTCCCCGCCGGGGCGCGGAGCGGAGTGCGGGCGCTTTTCTTCGCGATCAACGCGGCAACGCTGACGGGGTTTGATCAGAATCCGGGGGTGGGGGGATTGGATTTTGCCGGGCAGTTTATCGTGCTGATCCTTATGATCGTCGGCAGCCTGTTCAGCATGATTGTGGGGGGACTGGCGGTGAGCCATATCGCGCGGCTGAAGTTTCAGCCGGACCAGGTGATTTTTGGCGCGGTGATCGCCGAGACTTTGGCGCTGCTGATTGGGACGCCGCTGCTGATGACCAGCGACCGGACTCTGTTTCAGGCGATTTTTTTGTCGGCTAGCGCGTTTGGGAATTGCGGGCTTTATGTGGGGAGTTTGCCAGGGGCGGGCGGCCTGCTCACGCATGGGCTGGTGCTGCCGCTGACGATTCTGGGAGGGCTGGGAATCCCGGTGCTGATGGATTTGACCGCGGCGATTTTTCGGCGCGGGACGCTCTCGCGACATACGCGGGATGTGCTGTCGTCTTCGGCGTGGCTCTATATCGCGGGCGTCGTGTTGCTGACGGGGCTCAACTGGGCGTCGTCGCGCGAGACGTGGTCGCTGGAAACGGCGTCGCAGGCGCTGCGGGCGGGGAGCATTCTTTCCGTCGAATCGCGCACCGGGGGAATGCCGATTGCCGAAGTTCACGATCTTTCGCAAAGCGCGCAATGGATCATCATCGTGCTGATGGCGATCGGAGCCAGCCCGGCGGGGACCGGCGGGGGACTGAAAACGACGACGATCGTGGAACTGGTCCGCGGAACCCGGCGGCTCATCGAAGGCGAACATCCAGGCAGAGGATTCGGCGTGGCCGTCATGTGGCTCGGTATTTACGGGGCCATCGTGCTGGGCGGAGCCATGCTGCTCTCGTTTATTCATCCGGCGGCAACCGTCGGTGGGACACTGCTCAGCGCCGTCAGCGGAGCCAGTAATGTCGGGTTCTCGCTTTCGGGGGTGCCGGATGCGAAGAATGTGCTATATGCGCACTGCGCGATCATGCTGCTGGGGCGGATGACGCCGCTGATGATCCTTTGGTGGATCGCCGATACGATGCCGGAGGTGGAGGCGGCCATTGGATAAATGTTGAATGATCAATAAAAGGCGCGGAAATCGATCGCCTTTTGCTTTTCGTTCGTCATTCCGAATACTCGCACCAGGTCTTGCTTGTTTCCCATACCGTCACGGCCGCCAGTTTCGCACCGGCTGTTTCCAGCGGGGTTTTTAGCATTCGATGGATCACCATCGCGATGTTTTCGACCGATGGAATTAGTTCTTTGAACTGGGCGATTTCCACGTTTAGATTTTTGTGGTCGAAGGGGTCGATGACCGTCGTGGAGACGATGCGCTCGACGGCGGGGATTTCCAATGGGCGGGGGGCTTGGACGGCTAGTGTGACTTCCAGGACGTAGTTATGGCCGTGCCCGTTGGGGTTGTTGCATTTGCCGAAAAGGGCGCGGTTTTGCTCCTCGCTTAATTTGGGGTTGTGCAGGCGATGGGAAGCGGAGAATTCGAATTTTCGGCTGAGGCGCACCATGGGATGCTCCGTTGAGAGAATTTGAAACGATATAAAGGGACTCAGGCGAAGGCGAAGAGATCGCAATTCGCTCCCGGGCCAGGCGCTTTGCAAAGTGAGATACAGGCTGCGGAGAAGTTCCGCGGGATCGCGCTGGCCGCGGCGCAGAAAATCCGCTGTCAGAGGAATCCCGCGCTGGCGAACCATTTGATCGATCTGCTTGATGTTTAAAAGGCAGCCGGTCTCGCGGTCGGGCTCGCCGGCAATCGCGGCTTCGAGCGAGAAATAATGGCCCAGGCCCGTAAGAGAGGGGAAGCCGCCAAAGCTGTTGGTCGGGCCGGCGGAAAGCTGCGCGTCATCATTGTCGTTAACGGCGAAGCGGACTTCTCGACTGAGGAGGAACATGCGGTGGATTATAGTTCAGTTTGGGCGTGTCGAGGCCTGTGTGGCGGCAGCGAGATATTTGGCGAGTTGACCGGTCATGAAGGAGTCGCCGGGTTCGTATTTCAAGGCTTCAGCTTCCAATTCGGCGGCTTTTTTCGCGTCGCCCAGGCGGAAATTCACATCCGCGAGCGTGTCGATCGCGGCCGAGTCGCGCGGAAGAACCGACACGGATTCCTCCGACCAGACCAGCGCCTGCGGCAAATGCTGGTCGCACTCGGCGCACAGCCACGCTTGTGAATTGAGCAGATCGGGATTGTGCGGATCGCCATCGAGCTTGGCTTTCCCGGAATTGAATGCACTGTCGAAAAGAGTTTTCGCGGCGTCGGGCTGGCCGCGGTGAATCAGCAGGCGGTATACCTCAATCACGATGTCCGGATCGGTCGGTCTAAGAAGCGAAATCTGCTTGAGTTGTTCACGGATTTGGGCGTCGTCGTGGTTGGCCTGCGCAACGTGGAGATAATGCCAGTGAACTTCGGGCCAGATTTCGCTGGCAGCGATGGGGAACTGATGGCCCAAGGCGTCGATGCGGACCACCGGGAGAATTTCGCCGCAGGAGCGGAGGGCGGTTTCCTCGTTTTTGGCGGCAGCCAGTTCGTCGCCGCGTTTTATCGCCAGAGTGGCCAGGTGGAAATGGGCCAGGACGTCGAGTTGCCGGGAGGGGTCGTCCGGGTCGGGGGGCATGGTCAGCAAGGCGGTGAATTCGGCCTGGGCGAGGTCGTCCCACTCGTGAGCGGTGAGAAACTCGCCGATGTCGAGGCGCTGGGTGCGCGTGTGCGAACCGGCGAATGCCGCCGCGCGAGCGGTGGCGGCCTGATCGGCCTTACCGGCGCGCGTGTAGAGGCGGGTAAGGCAGTATTCGATTTTGGGTTGCCCCGCGGCAGAACCGGCGAGTTGTAGATCGCCCTGGAGGCCGGGGAGGGGGCCGTATTCGGCTTGCAGGGCGAAAAGCTCCAGGAGGGCGCTGGGGATTCCTTCGCCGTCGTCGGGAGAGCCGCGGGCGTATTGCTTGCGGCGCAGATCGGCGGCGGCGGCATACGCCTTGTCTTGCACCGCGAAATCGCACAGCACTTGGATCACGTTATCGAACTCGCCGTCGTCGCTGGGGGCCGAGAATTCGAGGTCCGCGCAGCGGTTTAAAAATTGGCGGGCCTGCGCGGGATTGGCGTCGAGGCGGGCGTAGGCGCATAACGCCAGCATGGGGGGATCGTCCTGCGGAGGTTCGACCGTGCGATACCGGGCGAGGAGGGTGTCGTTGTTCAGCCGGCGGAGAAATCCGACGATGGTCCAGCGCACGCCGACGCTCGGGTCTTCGTTGAGTAAACGCCCCAGGACGTCCAGCGCGGCGGGATCGTTCAGTTCGACCAGGCTCTCAATGATTTGGCGGCGCTGGCTGACGTCGGGAACGCCGTAATGTTTTAATAAGTCTCGGACCGGTTTCGGGTCGTTGGGCAGATACCAGGGCAGTTGCAGGAGGATTTGCGCCGCCTGGTCGCGCAGACCGGGCTCGTCGGTTCGGCTGGCGACCAGGACGGCGGGGCGGGCGGGGAGGCCAATAGTAAGCAAATCGCCGGCGGCGGACTGACGCTCCGTGGCATCGTCACTTGAAAGTTGGTCGATGAGTTGATCGATCCGCTGGGCGACAGGCTGGGTTTGCGGGGCCTCCGTCGCCATGGCGGCAATCGGGGCGGCGGCGGGGGCGAGAAAGATCAGAAAAATGAACCTAAAATAGTTGAAAATAGCCCGCGTTTGGACCGTCTTTTTGACGCCTGCGGCGTGGCAATCGGATGGGAATCTGAGATAATGTTTCTCTTGTTTCATGTCACCTGGGCGTGCGGTGGCCACGCGAGGCCGCCGGGCGGCCTATTCGGGCCGCCAAGGGCGACCCGTCGGGTGGGGTGAAACCAATTTGCCCCACAGGAGTTCACGGATGGCTGAAGAAAACGTATCCGAAACCGCCCCCGCTTCCAACAGCGAATACAACGAGGGGATGATCAAAGTGCTCGAAGGAATCGAGCACGTGCGCACCCGCCCCGCCATGTATATCGGCGATACCACCTCGCGCGGTTTGCATCATCTCGTATATGAAATTGTCGATAACTCCATCGATGAAGCGATGGCGGGGTTCGCCCACACGATTCACGTGCGAATCAATAAGGACGGAAGCTGCACCGTTACCGACGACGGCCGGGGAATTCCCGTCGGCATCCATCCGACCGAGAAAATCCCCACCGTCGAAGTCGTGTTTGCCAAGCTGGGAGCGGGCGGAAAGTTCGAGCACGACGCCAACAGCGCTTACAAAGTGACCGGCGGATTGCACGGCGTGGGGGCCAGCGTGGTCAATGCGCTCAGCGAATGGCTCGAGGTCGAAGTCTCGCGCGATGGGAAGATTTATCACATGGAATTTGAGCGCGGGAAGAAGTCGAGCGATTTCAAGGTGACGGGCAAGAGTCATAAATCGGGCACCAAAGTCACGTTTAAGCCGGACGATCGTATTTTTCTGCAGGACACGGAATTCAAATATGAAATTCTGCAGAAACGGCTGCGCGAGCTGGCGTATCTGAACGAGGGGTTGCAGATCATCGTCGAGGATGAGCGGGCGAACAAGCGAGAGGAATTTAAATACGAGAAGGGGCTGGTGGAATACGTCAAATACATGAACGACGCGAAGGTGACGCAGACCGAGATCATCTATTTCAAAAAAGAGGACCCGCAGAGCCGGCTCGTGGTGGAAGTGGCGCTGCAATACAACGACGGCTACAACGAAACAATCGAATCGTTCGCCAATAACATCAATACGCACGAAGGCGGCACGCATCTAAGCGGATTCAAAACCGCTTTAACCGGGACGATCAACCGGTACGCGGAAGCGGCGAATTTGCTCAAGGACGTGCGCCCCAGCGGGGACGATGTGCGCGAAGGATTGATCGCCGTGGTCAGCGTGAAGGTGCCGGAGCCGCAGTTCGAGGGGCAGACCAAAACCAAGCTGGGCAACAGCGAAGTGGAAGGTTTCGTCAGCTCGGCGGTGAACGAGAGGCTGGGGGCGTATCTGGAGGAGAATCCGAAGGAGGCCAAGGCGATTTTTGAGAAAGGATTGCTCGCGGCCGAGGCGCGGGAAGCGGCGCGCAAGGCTCGCGAGCTGACGCGGCGAAAAGGGTCCCTGGAGGGCAACGGCCTGCCGGGAAAACTGGCGGATTGCCGCTCCAAGAGCAACGAAGAGACCGAGATATTTCTGGTCGAAGGCGATTCCGCCGGTGGATCGGCCAAGCAGGGACGGGATTCCAATTTGCAGGCGATTTTGCCGCTCTTCGGCAAGATTCTGAATGTCGAGAAGGCCAATGCCGTGAAAATTATTTCCCACGAGGCGATTCGCACCATCATCAGCGCGCTGGGCTGCGGATTTCACGAAGATTTCAATATGGAGAAGCGGCGCTATGGGAAGATCATCATCATGTCCGACGCCGACGTGGATGGGAGCCATATTCGGACGCTGCTGCTGACGTTTTTCTTTCGGCACATGCAGGATTTGATCAAGGGAGGGCGGATTTATGTGGCGCAGCCGCCGCTCTATCAGGTGGTGCGGCGCAAGAAGAGCGAATACGTGCTCAACGAGCGGTCGATGCGAAAGGCGCTAACCGATCTGGGCCTGGAAGGGACGGCCTTGATCATCCGCGACGACGAGGCGAAGGAAAAACGCCGACTCGGCGGCGAAGAGCTGCGGCGGGTGGTCGATCTGCTCGGAAAACTGGAAGAATTGGTCAAAGTTATCCAGCGCCGGGGGATCGATTTCGCCGAATTTTTGGCCAAGCGCGACAGCGCGGGCCGGCTGCCGCTCTATCAGGTGATCATCGAGGGAGAGGAGATGTTTTTCCATTCGGCCGAGGATCGCGAGCGGTATCTGCGGGAGCAGAATTTGCTGCCGGAATCGGTCGAGGAGGAGGCGGACAACCAGCGGCAGCGCTTGCAGAAGAATCAGGAACTGCACGAAGTGAAGGATATGGAGAAATTGTTCGTGCAACTGGAGCAGTATGGGCTCTCGATCGAGGATTATTTCCTGACGCAGGAGGAATCGGTCTCGGGCGAGAAGCTTCCGACGAAATATGCGCTGATTTCCGAGGAGAAGGTTCACGATATCGCGGGAGTGGCGCAGATTTTGTCGGCGGTGCTGGAGCTGGGCAAGGGAGGGATCGAGATCAAGCGATTCAAAGGTCTGGGCGAGATGAACAGCGAGCAATTGTGGGAAACCACGCTGGACCCCAGCCGGCGGGTGCTGCTGCGTGTGACGCTCGAAGAAGCGGGCGAAGCCGAGCGGCTCTTCAGCGTTTTGATGGGGGAAGATGTCGAACGACGGCGGCAGTATATTGAGGAGCACGCCCTGGAAGTTAAGAATCTGGATGTGTGAGGGAATGGTTGCATATTCGTCTGGCAAGGTCGGACAGGTGTTGGTGGGCTAGCTCGCAGGCGTAATCGACTCGGATTGTTTTTCGATAAGCATCGATCTTCTTTCGCATGGGGTCGACTTCCTGATCGGCGGCGGCGAGGTAGGGGGCGTGCAACCGTTCCCAGAGGGCCATCACTTCGCTGTATTGGGGTCGCGGCAGCTGATCCTCAGTAAAGACCACGCTGTGCGGCGGGAGGCGGCGCAGCAGGCGGTCGATCGACATCGGCTCGGCAGCGGGCAGAGCGACTTCGTCGGTTGGGACGACGGCGATCACCCGCGCGGATTCGATCGGATAAACCGCGGCCAGGAATGTTTCGGCGTATTGGCCGCGCTCTTCCTGCAAGCGGCGCAATTCCGTCGCCGGCTGGATCGTGCCCCAGCCGGCGATCAGCAGTTGCCCTTGCGGAAATTGGTCGGCGATTTTTTCCGGGGAGATGATCTCAGCGGCATTTTGGGCAATGAGATTTAGCCGAATAATTCCTTCGCCGCAGCGCTGCCGCCGCTGGCGGCGAGATTCCTGCAAAGGCATATACAGCCGCGAGAGGGCGTCGAAATCGTTTTGGGCTAGCGCCAGTCCCTCGGCTTGCACAAACGCGCACTCGGCCTGGCGATATTCCATCGCCATCAGCTGCTCCTGGCCCAGTTCGCATAATCGCTGGATTTCGTCCATCGATTAAATTCTAAACCGCGGAGGGCGATTCGCACCAGTTGCGCCACATCTGGCGGTATGCCGATTCCATGTCGCGGGTAAAACTTTCAGCGTCCATCAGGGGGGAAGCGAGCATTCTGGCCCGCATGTTCTGCCGTAGAGATTTCATTTGATCCAGGTCGCTGGCGAGGTCTACGGCGATCTGAACGTACTTCTCGGGGCTCGGCGCGATGAGCCGCTCCAACCCCAGATTGGAGAGGATGCTGCCTCCTCCGCGCCCGACGGCGGTTTTTCCCCAGAGGGTGATCACGGGAACGCCCATCCAAAGAGCGTCGCAGGTGGTCGTTCCGCCGCCGAAGGGGAAGGGATCCAGGGCGATGTCGATTTGGTTATAGCGCTGAAAGTATTCGAGTTGCCGAGATTCGGAGAAGAGGAGGCGATTGGAATCGACGCCGGAATCGGCCAGGATTTTGCGAGCCGTTTCGCGGTGGCTCCCGCGCGGGCTGTAGATCAGAATTTTTGAATTCGGCAGTGCGCGCAGGATCGCCGTCCAGGCGGTCCAGACCGGGGCGGTAATTTTGCAGTAGTTGTTTTGGCAGCCAAAGGTGACAAAACCGTTCGTTATTGCCGGAGATGGGCAAACATCGGGCGTGGGGTCGACCCCAGGCTGATAGCACCAGTAGGTTTTCGGCAAGCGAATTGTTTTTTCGGTGTAATGGGATTCGTCCGAGCCCGGCGGATCGATATGGGGGTCGCTGACTCGATAGTCGATTGCATCCAGGCCGGTGGAGCCGCAATAACCCAGGTAGGTGACTTGCACGGGAGAGGGTTTTCGAGCGAAAGCCAAAAGGCGGTTGCCGCCGGTGTGGAGCGCGAGGTCGACGAGGATGTCGATCCGGTCTTGGCGGATTTGTGTGGCCACTTCTTCGTCCGTGAGTCCGAATATTTTGCGCCACCCGTCGGCGCGCTGCTGAAACTGGCGAGTAATTGCGTCAGGACGGTAGACCTGCGCATACGCGAAAATTTCAAAGAGCCGGCGATCGTGGTGCTGGAACAGCGGAAGAAGATTTCGGCCGGCCGGATGGTCTTTGAAATCGGGAGAAACGTAGCCGATGCGCAATCGGCGATCGGGGCTGCGGTCGTTGGAATGCGGTCGAATGAATTGACCAAGCGGCTCCGCATATTGTCGATTACAGCGGCGCTGCCCCCCGGCGATCGCCGGCGCATGGTAATCGGGATGATAGTGCAGCGCCAGAATAAGGTTGCTCTCGGCGTCGGCGTAATTGGGATCAAGGGCGCTGCCGCGCCGATAGGCGGCGATGGCTTCGTCGAGTCTTCCCGCGTCCTTCAGAGCGTTGCCCAGGTGCACGTGCGCTTCGGGAAAATTAGGACGCAGCGCGATGGCCTGGTGAAACGCGGCGATGGCTTCATCCAGTTGACCTTTATCCCGCAAAGCGAACCCGAGGTGATTATATGAGTCGGCGTAATCGGGCTTGAGGGCGATGGCTTGGCGATGGGCCGCAATGGATTCGTCCAGCTGCTTTTGATCTCGCAGGGCCACGCCCAGAAACGTCAGGAATTGGGCCGAGTTGGGCCGGATCGCAAGGGCTTGGCGGTAGGCGGCGATGGCCTGGTCGAGTTCTCCCTTGTCTCTCAGGGCCGTACCGAGATTGGCGTGGGGCTCGGCGAGATTGGGCCGCAGGGCGATCGCCCGGTGAAACGCCGCGATCGCTTCGTCGAGTTGTCCCTTGGCTCGCAGGGCGTTGCCCAGGTTGTTGTGAGGTTCGGGAAGATTGGGGTTTATGGCGATCACTTTGCGCGAGATGGCGATGGACTCGTCGAATTCCCCCTTGTCTCGCAGAAAGGCGCCCAGAGTGATGTGGGCTTCGGGATAATTGGCATCGAGCAAGATCGCCTGGCGCAAGGCGGCGATCCCTTCATCGAGTTGTCCCCTGCGGCCAAGGGCGAGGCCCAGGTTGCAATAGGCCTGGGGATAATTCGGCTGAATGGCGATGGCGCGGCGAATCCAATCGACGGCGGCGTCCAGTTCGCCGACCTGATTGGCAATCACGCCCAGATGTTGCACCGCGCCGGCGTGCTGCGGCTGGTGGGCGAGAATCTGCCGATAAATGTGCTCGGCCTCCTTTAATCGGCCGGCTTGATGGTGAAGTATCGCCTGATCGTAGGCTTGCTCGATCGTGAGTTGGGTCATCGGAGCACCGAGCCCTCGCACCAAGTGCGCCACATCTGCCGGTACGCCGATTCCATGTCGCGGGTAAATCCCTTGCCGTCCATTAGCGCCGAAGCGAGCATCCGGGCGCGCATGCCGCTTCGAAGGCCGTCCATCCGTTTCAAATCGCCGGCGAGGTCGATCGCGATTTGCACATATTGTTCCGCCGTCTGCGCCACAAGTTCCGGGAGGCCGAGATTGGAGAGAATGCTTCGTCCGGCCCGGCCGACGGCGGTTTGGCCGGACAGCGTGACGACCGGAACCCCCATCCAGAGTGCGTCGCAGGTGGTGGTGCCGCCCCCGAAGGGGAACGGGTCCAGCGCGATGTCGATCTGGTGATAGCGCAGGAAATAATCCTCGCCGAAAGATTCGGAAAAGATCAGGCGGTCCGGATCAATGCCGGCCGAAGCGAGCAGTTTGCGCGAGGCGTCGCGGCGGCTGTCGTGGCCGACGTTGACGATCAATTTCGAAGTTGGCAGCGCCCGCAATATGGCCATCCACGCGCTCCAGACGGGCGACGATATCTTGCAATAATTATTCTGGCAGCCAAACGTCACGTAGCCGTTTTTCAGCGCCGGGGATGGTCCGGGGGCAAGCGCGAGATCAACGCCCGGCATATAGCACCAATAGGATCGCGGCAGCCGAAAGGTCTTTTCGCTATAGCAGGTCCCATCGACAGACGGTGGATCGAAATAGGGGTCGGACAAGCGATAGTCCATGGTGCTCAGTTCGGTGCTTCCGCAGTAGCCGAGATAACTAACTTGCACCGGCGCGGGTTTGCGGGCGAAGACGTGCAGGCGATTCCCCGCCGTGTGCAGCGCCAGGTCGACCAGGATATCGATCCGGTCTTCGCGGATTTGCCGGGCGACTTCCTCGTCGGAGAGTCTCAGAATGTCGCGCCAGGCGTCGGAATTTTCCTGAAAAAGCTCGGTCAGCTTGTCGGGACGTTGCACCTGGGCGTAGGCGGTGATCTGGAAAAGCCGCCGATCGTGGTGCTGAAACAAGGGCACGAGATTTCGGCCGACGGGGTGATTGCGAAAATCGGGCGAGACATAACCGATTCGCAAAGGCCGATCGGGATTGCGGTCGTTGGAATGCGGCTGAATGAATTTCCGCAGCGGCTCGGCATGGAGCTCATTCCAGGCGCGAAGTTCTTGGGCGATCAATTGGGCGTCATAGGCGGGATGATAGTACAGGGCCAGAAAAAGATTACTGAAGGCTTCGGCGTAATCGGGATTGAGTTGGCCCGCCCGGCGATAGGCGGCAATGGCCTCGTCGAGGCATCCCAAATCTTTCAGGGTGTTGCCCAGGTGTACGTAGGCTTCGGGAAAATTCGGCCGAGTCGCAATCGCCCGAAGAAACGCCGCAATCGGTTCGTCCAGTTGTCCCTTGTTCTCTTTCAGCGTGCTGCCCAGATGGATATAGACTTCGGAAAAATTCGGCTGCAGCGAGATGGCCTGGCGATAGGCGGCGATGGCTTCATCGAATTGCCCATTGCGCCTAAGCGCGGTGCCCAGCATGTAATAGGCTTCGGCCGAAGTCGGCTTAAGGGCGGTCGTTTGACGAAACGCGGCGATCGCCTCGTCGAGCCGTCCCTTTTCGCGTAGCGCGATCCCAAGGTTGAAATGAGCCTCGGCGAAGCGGGGTCTGATGATGATCGCCTGACAAAGGGCGGCGATGGCTTCGTCGAGTTGGCCGTTGCTTCGCAGGGCGTTGCCGAGATTGCCGAGGATTTCGGCGTCGTCGGGACTCTGGACCAGCGCCTGGCGGATCAAATCGACGGCGACGTCGAATTGCCCTTTTTGATGCGAGACCACTCCCAAATAGTGCAAAGCGCCACAATGTTTCGGCTGTTCGGCAAGGATGCGCCGGTAAATTTCCTCAGCTTCCTGCAATCGTCCGGCCTGATGGTGCCGCACCGCCAGATCGAAGGCTTGTTCATGGGTGAGTTGCGTCATGCCGGTGCGGCAACTATCCGGCGCGGATTAAACGATGGCAAGGGAAAGGGGGGTGGATTAGCCGATGCGCTGGCGGAGGGCGTCAATCGCAAGCCGCCATTGGGTGTTGATTTGCGAGGTTTCGTAGACCAGCAGGTCGCTAAGGGTGACGAAATCGCGATTTTCGAGGGCGGATTTGATTTGTTTCAATTGGGCGCCGACTTCCACGATCAAATCGCTGAGGCAGCCGCCGCCCGATTGGATCTCGTCCAGATTGATCTTGAGCAATTGGGCGGTGCCCACCAGCGATTTTTGGGCATGTTGCCAGGCGGCGAAGCAGCCGGCGAGATTCTGCATAGCCTTCCCCGGCTGGTTCTTTTGCAGCAGATCGGCCGCCTGACCTTTCAATGCATCCACCTGATCGAGTTGTGCGGAAACTTGCTCGAGGATATCGAGGCCCATTTGCCGGGGGTCGGCGGTTTCGATGAAGATACTTCGGTCGCCGATGGAGCTTTTGCGCACGTCTCCGAGGCGCTGAAGATCGGGCGGGCGCCCGTCGATCAGGACGCTCACCACCAGGCGATTTGCCTTTTGCAAATGCGATAGCACCTGGCCAAACGTGAGAAGGCCAAGCTCCTTGGTTCGCAACGGGGCATGATCAACGGTGACGGGCATACGGCTCCTGTGCCTCGTATATCGGCCCGCCAGTGACGCGGGCATGAGTGGGTCCGATAAACCGCCGATTTTCGGCGGAATTAAGCGGTTTGAGGCACCGCCGGCTCTGGGGCCTCGGCGGCGGGGGGTTTGGCGGCGGGAAGGTAGACGCTGAACGTCGTTCCACGGCCGACTTCGCTGGCGACTTCGATTCGCCCTCGATGGTGTTCCACAATGTCCTTGCAGATCATCAGGCCCAGGCCGGTGCCGTGGGTTTCGTCATTGCGGGCCGTCCCTTTGGTCGTAAAGAAGGGCTGGAAGATTTTGGGCATCAATTTCTCAGGGATGCCCGGACCGCTGTCGATCACCTGGATTTGCACCTGATCATCCAGCGCGGCGGCTTTGATCGTCAGGGAGCCCCCTTTGCCAAGCATCGCCTGGCGGGCGTTGATCAGCAGATTCAGCAGCACCTGCTCGATTTGAATCCGATCCGCCTGGACGAAAATATCCGGCTGAATCTGAACCCGCAGCGCGATCCCGTCTTTTTGCGGATCGCGCGCCAGGACGGTCAGGGTTTCATCCACCAGGCTTTGGACACCGACCGTCGAGTACGAGGATTGCCCGCGCGCCAGGCCGAGCATGGAGGCGCAAATTTTTCCGGCTTTTTCGGCGCTCTGAAAGGCCTTTGAAAGGGCTTTGCAGATCAGCGGCATATCGGGCTTATCGCTCTGGGCGCTTTGCAGCGCGAATTGCGAATAGCTGACGATCGGCGTCAAAAGATTATTGAACTCATGGGCGATGACGGCGGCGATCGTGCCGATCGTCGCCAGCCGCTGCGATTCGGTGAGCTGGTTGTGAAGCTGATCGAGCTGATTCTGCGCCTCGGCAAGCTGCTGAAGCACGGCTTCCGGAGTTGTGGGGGGATCGCGGTCGCTCACGCCAGCACTGTATCGGTCCGAAGCCCGACGCCGCTTCATAAGCCTCCTAAGCGGATCAATCGGTGGTTTATGGGACGTTGGCCGGCCGCGCCGGTGTCTTCCTTCGGTGGGCCGGCCAACGCGCCGATGCAAAGTAAGTTGGACGCAGCGGAGTTCCAATCTCAATCATCGCCCTATCGGCGCCTTTGGCTTTTGCTGGCGGGCTTGCCGGCGCTGGCGCCGCCGCTACTGATCTTGCGCTATGGCGTCGATTTCCATTTTCTGGATGAATGGATGCCGGATATGGGGGGGCTCTTCATCAAGGCCCATCTGCATCAGCTCACCCTGGGCGATATTCTGGCGCAGCACAATGAACATCGACCGTCCATCGCGCGGGTCATCGCGCTGCTGATCAATCCCATGACGCATTGGAATAATTTTGATAACCAGATGGCCGCGTGGCTGATGGTCGTCGTGACCTCCCTGCTGGTCTGGCTGCTGATCCGCCAAACCCAATCCGGGGCCCGGGCGATTTTTCTCTGGTTCCTATGCAATCTGCTGATTTTTACCCCGTTGCAGGATGAGAATTGGCTTTGGGGAATGGGGCTGGAGAATTTCTCGCCGGCCTTGTTCGTCTTGGCGACTTTTTTGGTCGCGCGATCGCGGATGCCCATTTGGACGCGGCTGGTTCTCTGTCTGCCGCTGGCGACTCTGGCGACGATTTCCAGCGGCAATGGAATTCTGGCGTGGCCGCTGGCGGGGTTCCTCCTCGTTTGGCCGCAGTCAAACGAACGTTTTTCAGAAAAAAAATGGGTCGCGCTGGCTTGGCTGATGATCTGCGCGGCGGTCGTGCCCGCCTATCGGTACGGATATCAAATCCCCGTCCACCACGGAAATCCCTATCCCAAGACGGTCTCTTCAATGCTGATTTATGCCCTGACTTACATGGGCAGCGCATTCGTCTACCCGCGCGATGTCACCGGACAAACTTTGGGGATGGTGCTGGGCGGCCTGATGTGCCTCGGGATCGTCGCGGCCACAGTCTATTTTCTATTGCTCCTTAAAACCGGCCAACGCGATTTGTGCGGCCGAATGTTGCCCTGGCTCCTGCTCGCGGCGTACGCAATGATCAGCGGCATCATCGCCGCATTTTATCGAGCGGGGTTTGGGCTCGAACAAGCCGTCAGTTCCCGGTATGTCACCTTTTCGATATACCTTCCGATCGCACTGATCAATCTAATTCCGATGATTGGCGATCAAGTGCGGAGCAGCGCCGCGCCGGGCTGCTCGCGGCGATGGAATCTTGCGGTCGTCGCCACGACCACTCTGCTGATCCTGCTCCAAGTTTATGGCTTTGCCGGCGGCATCGGGGAATCGGCGGCTCGCCAACGCTTCTATCGGCTGGGAAAGGGCGCGATGCTGCTGATCAATATCGTGCCGGATAATCCCTACGTAAAATTTCTGGGCGTGCCGCGGCCGGCGCGTTTGGTTGAGACCGTCAATGCGCTCAACCAGATGGGGTATTTGCATCCGCCACTGATTGCGTCCAGCGACGCGGCGTTAATTGAGCAGGACAACGGAAATGTTTCGGGCGCGACGGATTTATCCGCCGCCGACCCCGCCGGATTAATCCAGGTGCGCGGCTGGGCGGTTTATCCAAAGCTGGGTCGATCGACCGACAGCGTGTTTCTCACCTATCTTGACGCGGCTGGCCATCCAATTATTTTTGCCGCTGCGAAGATGGGGCTTGGGCGCCCGGACTTGGCCGGGAAATTGCCGGCAAGCGAGCTGCCGGATTGCGGCTGGGAAGCCGATCTGGATCTCGGGCGAATCCCCCCGGATACTCGCACGATCACGCTTCAGGCATGGGTTTTGGACGTGGATACCGGGCGGGCTACGCCGCTGCCGGGCTTGATCGCAATTTCGCGCTAGCGGGAGGGCGTCGATCTTTTTTCTTTTGGCTCCTAAGATTGTTTGGTCGCGGAGCGGTTATGTGGCGGCCATAATGGCGACGGAAAACTTCCAATGGTGATCACCCTCGGCGAAAGTCTGCTCTCCCGCGATGAAAAGGGGGATTTGCGCGTTCGCATTGCGACGGTTTTCCCCAGGGCCGGGACGATCGTCACCCTCCCCGGAATCCACGCCAGCCAGCGCGAGGCGTATGTTGATTCGCTGAACCGGTCGCGCAAGGAGCAGGGGAAGCCGCTGCTCAGCGAAGCCGAAGCCGACGCCGAGATGGAGCTGGCCGTCGATTTGATCGTGGATGAGCAAGGCGTGCTGATCCGTCCCGATCCGACGCGGATGGATTTGGCCAGGGAGGCCGATGAGCTTTTGGAAGAAGTGGTCCCCAAGCGACTGATCAAATATCTGCTGCTGAGCGACCGGCGGGTGCGCGATTCGCTCAAGATGCGGGGCGAATGTTGGCGGATGTTTTTGCCCCCGACGGCGCCGCTGGAGATTCGCCGCATGATCGCCGAGGCGCGATCGTCGATCGAGGGGAATGCGATTTATTACTACGGGCCGTTTACGGGGACGCGGCTGCTGACGTTCGAAAATCTCCGCCGCTTGGCCGAATTGGACGACAACGGGCTGCGAAAGCATCTGGCGGAGATCGGGGCCTACGGGAGCTGCCGAAATCGCGCGGGGTATTGCGAAATCGAATATTTCATGGCGGACCATTTGCCGGGCGCGCCGGGGATGGGGGAATTCGAATTGGCGGCGGCGGCTTCGTCGTCGGAACTGCGGCCGAAATTCGAAAAACTGTGCCAGCGGCTGGTAACGCACATTCCACCTGAATTTCGCCGGGATGATCTGGATGAGCCGGCGTGGCGAAACCGCATGTTCGCCAGCCTCATGACGCAGCGAAATGGGGCCCTGGTTGACGACGCCTCGATGGGGCTCGATCCGGAATTTTCGATGCGCGTCGAATGGCTGCCGGGGTGCCGCATCGAGGAGGGTGAACTCATTCTCGACCCGGCCATCGAGGAACCCTACGGGCGAAAACAGGAAAAACGGGTTTCATCCGTCGTGCGCGGGCTGATCCTGAATCTGGTTCAGGAATACGGGGATTTGGAATACATCAATCTCGGCGGAGTGCTCCCCTCGGCGACTCGCAATGAAAACCGCGGCGGCAGGCGCGAAGTCTACGTCGCGCAAATCAAACAACGCCGCGCGGCCGCCGAAGTGCTCCAGATCATCCGTATGCAAAAATGGGGCGTGCGCGAGCGGCTCGATGAAGGCAAGGATTTAGAGACGGCTCTCACCGAGGCCGAGGAATACACCGAATATGTGCAGGACCGCAGGCTCGCCTGCCGGCAATTGGGAATGAATCTCCTCCTCTCGCAAACCGCCCGAAAAGTCAGCGAGCAATATTACGGGTGCAACACCCGCTACCACGGACGCCGAATCTGGTCCCCTTATTTTCAGCGCGATTACATCGGCGGCGTGGCGACGGACCAAATTTCGGCGCGCAAACTGGCGGACCGGTCGTATGCGATGATTTTCGCGCGATTACTCGGCCAGGCCGCGGCTTCCAATATCGTGCTGGGACGCGCCGAATTGAGCGGCGAGATGGTCTTCGACGTCGGCGATGAAATCGTCGCCGAGGACGCCTCGGGTATGCCGACCCAAATTATCGTCTCCGATCACGTCGGCACCTTCGTCGATTGGCGCGGATCGCTGGAAACGCGAGCCGTTCAATACGCGCGCCCCGCCCGCCGGCGGCTGGAGATGCTCTCCGAGCGGCGCGAATTCGTCGATGCCTATCTATCCGGATTTGTCGAGCGCTTCGTCCGAGTTCAAGAGGAATACGCCCGGCATCGGCGGGCATTCGATACGCTCTTCAAGCACCGGCCCTGGGACGAAGGGGGATCCCTCGCCAAAAGATGGTTCAGCGTTCTGGATCGGCTCCGCACCGCCAGCCCGCGAGCCCTCAGCGACATCATGCGGCAGGCAATCGGGGCGATCTAATCGGCCGAAAAATTAAAAAAACCCAGCGGGCCGCTTTCGCGACCCGCCGGGTTACTCGCAAAATCTACTCTTGCTCGACGTCTTCTTCTTCGGTGTCGTCGATGCAGAATTCGGTCGGTTCAATGGGCGCGGCCGTCGCGCCGGGCGCGACCGGGGTTCGCGTGGCCCCGGCGGCCTTGCGAGCGGCGGCCTTGCGGCTGCGCCGCGTGCGGCCGACGGTCTGCTGGTCCACCGTCGCCTTGCGCGTCGGATTGGCCGCCGCGACCTCCACCGCGTGGAACGCGTCGGGGGCGTAGAGATCGGCGCCGATCTCGTCGGCTAATCCCTCGGCGCGCTGGTAGATGCCGCCGCAGCACATGACCTGCATATCGGGGCAACTATTCACCTCGCGGAGATAGTCGATGAGTTTGCGCACGGCCGGCACGCCCGAGGGCAGCGTTGCGAACATGACGACCAGGTCGGGGCGGAAATCGCCGATGAGTTTGAGGACCTCGTCCTCAGGCACCCCGCCGCCCGCGAAGCGCGTGGTCCAACCTTCGGATTCGAAGAGGTCGGCGCTGATTTGCCCGCCAAGTTCTTCCGGCTCGTCGTTGCCGCAGAAAATCAGGACCTTCTTATTGTTGACTTCCTTCCGGGGCAGCTGGGCGGCCAATTGATCGGTGATGGTTCGATTCAGTCGCGTCGCCAGATTCAGAGTGCTGCGGGTGATCTGGTCATCGCGGTAAAAGCCCTGAAGCTGTTCCATGGTGGGCCAGATCAGGCTTTTCAGCAGTTCATAGGCGGTCGTCCCGCTGAAGAGGGCATGTTCGACCACGCGGCGGCACTGAATTCGGTCGCCTGCGAGCAACGGCTCAAGGTACTGCTGGGAGATCGAGGTGCTGGGGATAGAAAGACTCATAGGACGGTTACTCCAAGATCGGCCGGCCCTGTCCCTTTGGCCGCAAACCGAATCTGCTAGTCGTGGAGGCGTCCCTGTCTCCGAACTTAATGAATGTTAATCTAGGTAGTCTGCACAGAAATGTGTATCGGAGAGGCCGTCTAAAAATCTTCACTATTTTAACATTTCCAACCGTCCAGATGTGGCTCTATCTTAACATCTATTCGTAACACCATATAAACAATAGTGTTATATTATATTGCCTTGGCGATCGGATTGGATGAACTGAGGGGTGTCGTGGCAATAGGCTGTCAGGCGTCCCACAGGGCTTAGAGCGGCTGCCGTATCCACCAAGACGAGTTTATTAGCGACGATGGGGATAAGCTTCCCCCCACCCCGGCGATCGAAGCCGCCGCGGCTGCCGTAGTTGTCGACGGGGGTATGGCCGAAATAGCCGATGCGGTGCCAGACCTTGGGTTCGTCCAATTCCTCCATCGTGAATCGCCCCCAGGTGACGACGCGGCGCAGTTCATGCTCCATTTCAAGGCTTGTCGGGATATCCGGGTGCATGTCGGATCGATTGATTTCCCATTTGGCGTGAGTGACGAAGAGGTCCGGGTCGGAAATCGTCGGCTGAAGATTGCGCAGGAAATTTCGATGAGCTTGGGGAATCCCGGAAAGCAGATCGTCCAGCGCCGCAAGGGTGGGGTGGCGCAGGACGGCGGCCATCGTAGTGGGTCGGATGCCGTAGCTGGCAAGCGTTTCGGAGAGGCCGTGTTCCATGAACCACCGGAAGGCCGTCGGCCGGTCTATCTGCGGCGGTTGCTCAGCGAAGCTGATCCCATTGACAATCAGGTCGAGGATGTCGTCGTGATTTCCACGGCAGAACCGGGCGTTCGTCAGTGGGAGGAGGAAGTCGATGACGCCGCGCGATTCGGGGCCGCGGTTGACGTAGTCGCCGACGAAGATCCACTGCGGCGAGGTATCGAGTTGCCCGACCGCTTCGACCAGCGATTGGAGCGGGCGCAGCATTCCGTGGATGTCTCCGACGATCCAGCGCACCGGGGTAGTATAAGTTCAAAACGCCGCTTGGGGGGAAATGACCGCTCGCAAATGTGGCTGGACGCCATCGGCGGTGAGCCGATCGAGCGTCACCGACTTATCCAATGTGTAAGGGCCGATGCGGGTGCGGCGCAATTCGGTCAGATACCCGCCGGTCTCCAGCAGCCGGCCCAAATCCCGGGCGATGGAGCGGACGTACGTGCCTCGGCCGCAATCGATGCGCAGTTTCAAAAGCGGCCAATCCCAATCGAGGATTTCGATCCGATCGATGCGCACGGCATTGGCCTTCAAATGAACCGTTTTCCCGCTGCGGATCAGATCGCAGGCGCGGCGGCCGGCGATTTTCTTGGCGCTGAAATCGGGGGGCGTCTGCTGGATGATTCCCGTCATTTGCTCCGCGGCCTGGCGAATCTCCAGCAGCTTCGGCGGCCTGGCGCCCTCGACCGGAATCTCTTCCGACTCGATATCGTCCGTGGCGGTGCTCGCCCCCAACTTCACCGTCGCGTCGTACGATTTGTGCTGATCCATGACACTCTGGCTGAACTTGGTCGCCTTTCCGACGAGCAGCAGCAGCAGGCCCGTGGCAAAAGGGTCGAGAGTCCCCGCGTGCCCGATGCGCGTCCCGCGCGGGAGCAGGCGCTTGACGCGATTCACGGCCGCCGCCGAGGAGGGGCCGGCGGGCTTGTCGAGGAGGATGACGCCTAGCAGCGGCAGCATGGCTTCTACTATCGCACGACATACTCCCGAATCCCACTGGATGATAGGATGGCAAAAATGGCGACCGGCCCGTCCGATTCCGCAGATAAAGCAACGGGGCCAAAACTCGGGACTCCTCGCCACTATGAGCCCAGTCTCATCATTTCGATTGACGATGACGCGGCCAAGCCTACACCGGAATTACTCGATGTGGCGCTGCGCGCGGCCGGCGAGGCAAGAATCGTCGACCTGGCCGATATTAGCGACCGCCTCGCTTCCGGCGTCCGCTTTCCAGACATTTGGCCGGGAGAGCATTACAAACTCCTTGCCGCGCTGGTGAAGATCCTGCAACCCAACACGGTCATCGAAATCGGCACCTATTGGGGGCTGGGTAGCTTGTCGCTGCTGAAATATCTTCCGCCAACGGGGCGCCTGATTACTTTCGACGTCGTTCCCTGGAAGGAAATTCCCCAGTGCGTTTTGCGCGAAACGGATTTCGCCGATGGAAGGATGACGCAGCAGCTCGACGATCTGGCTTATCCGGCAGGTTTCGAGAAGAACCGGGCTTTGCTTGAATCGGCCGATTTGATCCTCGTCGATGCCGCCAAGGATGGTTTGCAGGAATGGCGATTCATCAGGAACTTCGCTCAATGTAGGTTTCTCAAAGCCCCGCTGATTATTTTTGACGACATCCGGGTCTGGAACATGCTGGCGGTTTGGCGGTCCATCGACCGGCCAAAGCTCGATCTCACCTCCTTCGGCCACTGGTCGGGAACGGGACTGGTTCACTGGATGTAAGCTCAAAATCCTTTCGACGCTGCCGCCGGAGGATAAACCAAACCCCTCTCAGATAATACGATATGTGATATAAGTTGCCGCCGATGACTTCCGGTCCCAACGAGTCTTTCAATCAGACGTATCCAACAAACTTCACCATGCGCCACGCGCAGCGAAGTCTCCTGATTTCGATGGAAGACGATCTGGCCAAGGCGACGCCGGAATTAATCGATCTGGCGATCCGCGGGGTCAGCGAAGCGCGGAACGTCGATTTGACGGACATCAGCGACCGCATTGTTTCGGGAATTCGCTTTCCCGACGTCTGGCCGGGGGAACATTACAAGCTGCTGGCCGGTTTTGTGAAGGTGATGCAGCCGAAGACCGTCATCGAAATCGGGACATTTACCGGATTGGGCACCTTATGTTTGCTGAAGTATCTTCCACAGGGCTCGCGGCTGGTGACGTTCGATCTAATCGCATGGAACCAAACGCCCGAACGCGTCCTGCGCGACTCCGATTTCGCCGGTGGGCGGCTGACCCAGCAATATGACGATCTGTCGTACCCGCCGGGATTCGAGAAGAACCGAGCCTTGCTCGAGGCAGCGGATTTGATTCTTGTGGATGCCGCAAAGGACGGGTTGCAGGAATGGCGATTCATTCAAAACTTCGCTCAATGCCGCTTTCGCAACGCGCCGCTGATTATTTTTGACGACAATCGAGTCTGGAACATGCTTCCGATCTGGCGATCCATCGACCGGCCGAAACTCGATCTCACCTCGTTCGGTCACTGGTCGGGAACAGGACTGGTTCTCTGGGGGTGACATTCCTTGTCTCTCGCTGCTGCGATTCCGTGCGTTGTCGATATGGGCAGGGGCGCTCTATAAACAGGGTTTCAAAGCAACGACCATGACCTGGACGCGGGAGCGCATCATCCGAGACCTTGCCCGTCTGCGTCGCGCGGGCAAGGACATCTCCTATAACGCCATGGCGCGCAAAGAACAGGCCCTTCTCTCGGCGGCGGCATATCACTTCCGGTCCTACCGCAGAGCCGTGGAGCAGGCGGGGATGGATTACGTGGACGTGCTGCGCCGGCCCTGGTGGACACGCAAAAAAATCATCGAGATGATCAAAAAAGCGCGGCGGAAAGGACAGGATCTGCACTGGTCCGCCGTCAGTCGCCGCGGCGATTTGCTGGGCCGGGCCGCTCTTGCCTCCTTGCAACAGCGCCTGTTTGGAAAATGGAGCCGGGCGCTAAAGGCGGCGGGATTGGACGCGCGCGACATCAGCCGATACCACCGCTGGGACCGAAAAGCCGTCCTCGCTGAACTCAGGACACGGGCCCGCAAGGGGGAGCCCATGAACAGCGGCAGGCTTCAGAAGCTTAATTCCCCCCTCCACGCGGCCGCCGTGCGATATTTCGGCAACTATGAAGCCGCCCTCATCGCCGCGAAGTTCAAGCCCGGAAAATTCCGCCAGCGCCGTAAATGGGATCGGGCCTCTGTCGTTCAGGAAATCCGCGCCGCCAAGCAAGGCGGCAAACGCCTCTCCGACAGCAGTGTGCGGCGGGAAAATCCGGCACTCTACGGAGCAGCCGTGCGCTGGTTTGGCAGTTTCCCCACGGCTCGAAAAAAGGCCGGAATCCAATTCAGGCGGTCAAAAATAAACTAAAAACCTCATCCCCCATAGCCCTGCGGATGTTTACTGAACCAATTCCACGCGGAGCGAATGATCGCCTCGGGGTCTTTGTGCTTGGCGTCCCAACCCAATAGTTGCCTCGCTCGCGAAGGATCGGCGTAAAGTGCGATCGCGTCGCCGGCGCGGCGCGGGCCAAACGTTACGGGGACTTTTTTCCCGGTCACCTTCTCCGCCGCGCCGATGATCTGCTTGACCGAAAAACCTTTGCCCGTTCCCAGATTGCAATAAATCGGCTGCCCTTCGCGCAGTCGCTCCATCGCCAAAATGTGGGCGTCGGCCAGATCGTCGACGTGAATGTAATCGCGGATATTCGTGCCGTCGGGCGTGGGATAATCCGTCCCAAAAACCGTCAGGCCCGGTTTGATTCCCAAAATGGCCAGCAAAATCACCGGGATCAAATGGGTTTCAGGGTCGTGGTCTTCCCCCAGCGAGCCGTCCATGGCGGCGCCGCTGGCGTTGAAATAGCGCAAGGCGGCGAATTTGAACTTTTTGTCCGCCACCGACTGATCCTGCAGGATTTGCTCAACCATCAGCTTGCTTCGGCCATAAGGCGAGACGGGGGATTTTTTTTCGTCTTCCGTGATCGGGATTTTTTCGGGATCGCCGTATGTGGCGCAGGTGCTGGAGAAGACGAACCTCTCGACCCCCGCTTCGCTCATGCCCTGCAAAACGCTGATCGTGGTCGCGACATTATTATGGTAGTAAAGCAGCGGCTTCTCGACGCTCTCCCCGACGTACGCGTAAGCCGCAAAGTGCATCACGGTGTCGATTTTGTATTCGCGTAAAGCGTTCAAGAGCGCGGATTTGTCGTTCAGATCGGCGATGACGGCCGGAACGCCCAGAAGCTCGATTACCTGCCGATGCCCGCGCGAGAGATTGTCGTAAATGACCGGATGGTGCCCCGATTCCTTCAGCCGTTTGACGGTATGCGACCCGATATACCCGGCTCCGCCGGCGACCAGAACGTTCATGGCGAGTGCTCCTCGCCGGAGTATACAGAAGGGAAGGCACGGAGGCACGGAGGCACGAAGGAAAACGCGAGAAGATGTGCGGCCTTTCCCTTCGTGCCTCCGTGCCTACGTGCCTTCGTGCCTTTCCTCAATCATTTGCTTGCAAAGCGCTCGACAGGTATCTTCCCCTAGCGTCCGCCATTCAAGGACCGGATGGAGACTATCGCGTGATCTTCGACTCGCTCTTGGGAATGTTCAGCATCGATATGGGAATCGATCTGGGCACCTGTAACACCTTGGTTTGCGTTAAGGGCGCGGGAATCGTGCTCAATGAACCGAGCGTCGTGGCGGTTAAGAAGGGGACCAATCGCGTTTTGCAGAACGGGAACGCGGTCGGGCTGGTCGCCAAGGAGATGCTTGGCAAGACGCCGGGGTCGATCACCGCGATTCGGCCGCTGAAGGACGGCGTGATCAGCGATTTTGAAATCACGCAGGCGATGCTTTCCTATTTCATTCGCCGCGTGCACGGGCGGAAGCATTTCATCGGCCCCCGGGTGGTCATTGCGATTCCGTCGGGCATAACCGCCGTCGAGCGGCGCGCCGTCTACGACAGCGCCGAGCGCGCCGGAGCGCGGCGAGTCTACCTGGTCGAAGAACCCATGGCCGCCGCCATCGGCGCGGGACTTCCCGTCATCGAACCGACCGCCAGCATGATCGTCGATATCGGCGGCGGAACAACCGAAGTCGCCATCATCTCGCTGGCGGATATCACGGTTTGCGAATCCGTGCGCGTCGCCGGAGATGATTTCGACGAAGCGATCGTCGGCCATATGAAGCGCACCTACAACATGGCCATCGGCGAGCAGATGGCGGAGCGCATCAAAATCGAAATCGGCTCCGCCGGTCCGCAGGGGGATCATGAGCCCACCATGGAAGTGCGCGGACGCGACATGATCAGCGGCCTCCCGCGAAAAACCACCGTCACCAGCGAGGAAATCCGCGAGGCCCTGCAGGAGCCCGTCACCCAAATCATTCAGGCCGTCACCCGCACGCTGGAACTGGCCGAGCCCGAACTCGCGGCGGATCTGGTGGAGAACGGCATCACCATGGCCGGAGGATCGTCGCTGCTTCGCGGCCTCCCCGGGGTCATCGGCAACGCCACCGGCCTGGACGTGCGATTGGCCGAGGACCCGCTCACCTGCGTGGCGCGCGGAACCAGTGTCTACCTCGAAAATCTCGAGGTTTGGAAAGACACCATGGAATCCGACGCGGATGAACGGTAAGCGTCCGTGTTTCAACTCCGATTTAACCAGGTTTTTTTCGCATTGATGGCGCTGAGTTTTCTAAGCGCGTTTGTCGCGCCGGCGCGATTGACCGAGTTGCAGCGCGTGCCGCTGGAGGGCCTGCTGGTTCCGATATCGCGGCCGACCTATCACATCGCCACATGGCTGCGCGGCCGGCTGGTGCGCACGCCGCCGGAGGATTCGCGGTCCTTCGACGCCATCCGCCAGGAAAATCTTGAACTCCGACAGGAAATCTCCCGCTTGCAAATGGAAGTCGAGAGATTGGGGGCTCTGGCCGCCGAGCGGCAAAACCTGGGAGATCTGAAAAGCCTTTGTGACCGATTCCCCGTGGCCGGAACGGATTCGGGAGACCGCGACGGATTAATCCTCAGCGGAATTTCGGCCGCCGTGAAAGAACAGCAGCCCGTGTTGTATGGCGGTGGATTGGCGGGCACGGTCGACCGTGCCGGCGAGGGCGTGGCCCACGTGCGGCTGGTCACCGACGCCGGTTTCGTCGTCAGCGGCCAATTTGTCCGGTTCGTCAAGCAACCGGATGGAACCGTGCAGGTGGTTCGCGTCTCCCAACTGTTGCCAATCGTGCAAGGAGCCGGCGGCGGCCAGATGGTGATCGCGAATCTGCCGCTCCAGGATGTCACCAGTGCGCAGCTTCAGCCCGACGACTGGGTGGTTCTGTCGGACAACACTTGGCCCGCGGCGATTCAAGGGATTCGAGTCGGGCGAATCGCCTCGATCAAGCGGGCGCAGAGGGCGGCGCTATTTGCGGAAATAAAATTGGAGCCGGAGTCGGGCCTGATGCGCCTTGGCGATGTTTGGGTCATGACTCGCAATCCGTAAACTATGCGCTGGATCACCTACGCCATCCTCGCCTACGTGACCCTGGGAATGCAGACCGGTTTGTCGGCGGCGCTGCACGTGGCCGGAGCGGGTCCGAATTTTGTATTGATGTCGGTGATATTTATCTGTCTCAATGCGCCGCGCGACACCGCTTTGCTGGGCGCATTCCTGCTAGGCGCATTGCAGGACTTAACCAGCCAGGGAACAATGGGCTTGTATTCATTCAGTTATGGCTTGGTAGCACTGATGGTCGTCTCGTCGCGACAGACGATCTACCGGGAACACGCACTAACGCATTTTTCTTTAACACTGGTGGCGGGGGTGTTGACGGCGATGGTGCTGGCGATCCACGATTGGATCAGGCCGCCCGGCTCCGGCGTTCGGCCGGCGGCGTGGCCGCTGTTTTACTCGGCGTTTTATTCGGCGCTTCTCGCCGTGCCCGTGCTCGGGGCGCTTCGGCGAATGAAGCCCTTCTTCCGCTTCCGCTCCCAGCAGCGCGGGAGAATGCCCAGAATGTTCGCCGCTCGGTAAACGCCCACGCGGATTTTCCCAAGGACGGGAGATGTTCCAACGTCGCCTCAAAATCTACTTAGCCCTCTTGCTGCTGGTCGGCGGGCTTCTCACCCTCCGGATCGTGCAAATCCAGTGGATTCAACGCAATTTCTGGCGCGCCCAGGCCGCGGAGCTGATGAAGCGCTGGGAGCCCCTGGAGACAACCCGGGGGGCGATCCTCGACCGCAAAGGGCGCGTTCTGGCGTTCGATGCCCCCTGTATCGACGCGTGCGTGGATTATCGCGCGATTGTCGACGAGCCGGATGAAGACTGGATTCGCCAGACCGCCGAAGCGCGCTTGAAGGATCGCCTCGCCGATCGCTATCACGACATCCGCCGCTCCGACGCCTGGCCGGCGATGCTCAATAGCGAAATGGAGCAGGCCCGTCAGGATTTGGCCGCCATGTGGGCGGAACTGGCGCAAGTCTCCGGCAAGACGCCCGACGAACTCGACGATATTCGCCAGGCGATCGTCCAGCGCGTCGAGATGCGGCGTCGCTATTTGTGGTGGCGGAATTTCGAAACCGCTTCCAAGCGCTCCGACGGGCAGAGTTCCCCCGCCTGGTATCGTGATTTTTTAATGGACAACGGCGGCGAGCAGGACATCGATCAATTTGAACTGGACGTCGCCGAGCAAACCGAGCCGCACGTCATTTTGCCCGCCGTCGATCCGGAAACGCAGGCCGTCCTGGCCCGGCAGGAGGACCGATTTTTCGCCCTGAGTCTACGCCCCAGCAAACATCGGGAATATCCATACGCCAGATCGGCCTGTCATCTGGTCGGGCATTTGGCGCAAGTGACCGCCGATCAATTGGGCGCCAGCGATCCATTTGGCGCCGATGAACTTCGCCGCTATTGGCCCAACGATGATATCGGAGCGGGCGGCATCGAAGGGTTGTGTGAAAAAACGCTGCGCGGCGCTCGCGGCCGGGTCGAAAAATTAGCCGATTCCGATCAAACCCTCTCCAGCACCGATCCAATTCCCGGAAGCGACGTGCGGATGACCATCGACATCGATCTGCAGCAGGATATCGAGGCGGCCTTCGCCAAACGCCGCGAATACAAGAACGGCGACACCATGGAAGCCCGCTACGATCAGCACGGGGCCGCCGTCGTGCTCGACATAGCGACGGGCCAGGTGCTGGCGATGGCGTCGAATCCGGGGTTCGATCCCAACATGCTCGACACCGAATACGCCATGCTATCGCGTGACGATCTGAATATGCCCCTGATGAACCGGGCGACACAAATGGCGCTGGAGCCCGGATCGACGGTCAAGACCATTGTCGGCTGCGGGTCGATTACCCACGGATTCATGACGCCCACCAGTACCATTGAATGCACCGGATATCTGGTGCTACGCGGCGTGAAATATCACGTCGGCCGCTGCTGGGTGGCGGGGTTGTACGAGGCCGGCAAGATTCCTTCGCCAATGCACCATCCCGTCCCGGTGCCGCATCCAACGGGCTTTTTGACCGTCTCCGACGGGCTGGAGCGAAGTTGCAACGTCGTCTTCGAAACCATCGCCGACATGATGGGCATGCGCGAATTGAGCTATTGGTTCGATCAATTCGGGCTCGGACGGCCGACCGGAATTGGCATCGAAGAGAGCGCGGGCATGATTCCCGACCCCGTGGACGCTTCGATCCATTCGCCGCTTCGGATTTGGACCTGGTTTGCCGGTATCGGCCAGGGCCGCGTCCACGCCACTCCGCTGCAGATGGCGAACGTCGCCGCCACAATCGCCCGCAACGGCATCTGGATGCGCCCCAGACTGGTTTCCGATGACGACAGGTCGCTGGCGCCCGACGGACCCGATACCGTCGATTTGCATTTAGCGCCCCAGTCCGTGGCCGCGGTTCGCGAGGGAATGCGCCGAGTGGTCAACAGCGACGCAGGCACGGGCACCGGGATTTTGCCCGAGAATCAGGACCCCCCCGAGGCGGACGATCCGCTGCGGGGAATTGAAATCGCCGGGAAGACCGGTTCGGCCCAAACGACGCTGATGACCATTCCCCTGCGCGACGCCGACGGGGAGATTGTGAAGGTCAATGGCCGCGTGCAGCGCGTCCCGGTCGAACTGGGAACCCCGGGGACCGAAGGGTGGTATCAGGGCGCCGGCGCGGCAAAACACATGGTTCACGCCTGGTACATCGGGTACGCGCCGGCGGACCATCCACAGGTGGCTTTCTGCGTCATGGTGGAATATGGGGAAGCCGGCGGTATCGTGGCGGCGGCGATCGCTCACGATGTGCTTGAAGCCTGTGTCCGGCACGGCTACCTTTCGCGATCTCGATGAGGATGAAGTGACCAAGCCCCCCTCCCAGCCCAATCGGCCCCTCCGGGGTGCGCCCTTGCCCTACGCCTCGGCCGCCAACAAGTTGCCCCCGCATACGGCATCGTCGCCCCAGCCTCCGCCCGACCCTCCGCGACCCATCACCCCCGCCGTGCGCCGACGCAGTTGGATGGAACCGCCGGTCCGCTTCTGGTGGGTGGCGACCCTCGTGCAACTGGTCATCGCAGCCACCTTCATCACCGAGCAGATCACCTTCTATTGGCGCGACAACCGGCTGATCCAGTATGGCGTCGCGGTGACCGCGACAATCACCTCAGCCGGAGATGAGCACGACACACGCACCAGCCGCACCTTTCCCCCGGACTCCCCCTGCGATATTCAATTTGTCTGGAACGGCCAAACCATCCAGCAGACCGGCGTCCTGCTGACCGTCGTGAACGACACCGATTTCATTCATCCCGGCGAAACCATTTCCCTGCGGGTCGACCCCTCCGACCCCACGACCTGGACCGACCGGAAGGTGCCCGAGCCCCTGCCGCGGCGCCTGGTGGCCGCGACCATCATGCTGCCGACGGTTCTGGCGACGGTTCTGGCGGCCTACTTCCTGAACCGCCGCGTCCTGAGGGCATGGCGCTACTCCCAGGCCGTCGAATACGCCGTCGTCGACAGTACCCATTCGGCGCTGGCGCCCCTTTCCCACGCCGTCCGCTGCGAACCCATCTTGCCGGGAATGGATCGAAGACTCGTCACCATCTATCTCCCCGGACGATTCGCCAAACCCGCCACCGGCGAAATTCTCTGGCTCATGCGCCCCCCTGGAAAATCGCAGTCCTGGATCGCGGCGGCGGCATACGAATGAACCGCGTATGGCAACAGCTCGCCATCGCCACCAATTGGCCCGTGCTGGCGGCTGTCACGCTGCTCTCGGCGCTAGGGGTCCTCTGCATCTGGTCCAATTCTCCCGCCGACGGTGAAAAACAGTTGTTCTTTGTCCTCGTCGCCCTTGCCGCCATGGCGGCCGTACAGGCAATCAACTACCTCAACCTGGGACGCTGGGCCTGGGGGCTATATCTGCTCAGCCTCCTCCTGATCATCTACACCCTCCTGGGCGCCGTGGCGGAACAACATCACCACCCCCTCCCCGGCGTGCACGCCATTAACAAAGTTCATTGCTGGATTACCTTTGCCGGATTCAGCTTTGAGCCCTCGGAGCTGATGAAGATTTCGTACGTGATGGTTTTGGCCAGGTATCTGCGGTTTCGAAGTAATTACCGCACCCTGCCGGGATTGCTCGCGCCCCTGGGGCTGACGCTTTTGCCGATGGCGCTGATTTTGAAGCAGCCCGCCCTGGGAGTCGCGACGCTTTTTGTGCCGACGCTCATGGCGATGCTCTTCGTCGCCGGCGCGAAAATCGTGCACCTGGCCGCGGTCGTCGGCATCGGCATCGGTCTGGCGCCCATCTTCTGGCTCTCAGGTGAAAAAAATGTCCCGATCCTGCGCCATTTCCCCGCCTTCGTGCACGATTATCAGCGCGGCTACGTGCGCGGCCTCTTCGGCAAAGACCCCAAAACCCTCCGCGAATCCGGCTTTCAACAGCAACGCGCCCTGGTCGCCGCCGGCTCCGGCGGACTCACCGGAAAAGGCGTCGGCATCATTCCCATCGGCCAGGGTGTCCCCGAAGCGCGCAACGATATGATTTTCTCCATCATCGGCGAGCAATTCGGCCTCGTCGGATCGATCACCGTGCTGGCCGCTTACATCGTCCTCTTCGCCGCCGGAATCGAAATCGCCGCCGCCACGCGCGAGCCCTTCGGACGACTCGTCGCCGTCGGAATCGTCAGCTTTCTCGCCGCGCAGGCGTTTTTAAACCTCATGGTGGCTATGCGCCTTTTCCCGGTCACCGGAGTAACCCTGCCGTTTGTCAGTTCCGGCGGAAGCAGCCTCGTCGCCAGCTGCATTCTGGCTGGATTGCTGCTCAATATCGGGCAAAACCGTCCCCTGGTTATCGCCCGCGACAGCTTTGAATTCGATTGACCGCCTACAAAATTATTTCACCGGCGCGCTTCCCGACAATTGTGAATGCGCGATCGGCGCCTGCAGCCCGTCGGATTTGGGCGTTGATGTGGGTGTCGTCGTGACGACCGAATTAACCGTCAAGTTGTCCGGATCATAAGTGTTGTCACTCTGGCTGTAGTACAAGGTGTCATTGAGGCCCGGAGGTAGGGTCTCCTGAGTCGCGCCGGCGGTCCCGAAATACGCGATGCCGAACGAATGCCCGCCGCTGGCCGGGTATAAGCTGACGTGCGGACTGCCCGCATAGGTCATCGGAAAAATAATCGTGAATTCCCCGGTGCCCCCGGAAATCATCTTCACCTGCCCGGAACTAACGTCAGCGCTTCCGCCGTGGGTGTACGGCGCTGCCGTCACAAACGCCGCCAGCATCGCCTGGTTTTGGGACGTCAGGGAATAAATCCCCGTGATCTCATACTGGTTTCCCGGCAGGAACGTCGCCGCCGTGCCGCGGATTTCCTGTATCACGATATTGTCCCCCTGCTGAAATTGCCGAAACCCATTTTGAAAATTGATCCGGTAGGCAAAATTTCCGCTGGCCGGCCCGGGCAGGATCGACCCCGTGCGACTGAACGAAACGCTGCTTAGCGCGGTGTCGACATCCAGCGTGATCCCGCCCCCCGATTGATCCGCCGCCGCATCGGAGGCGGCGGTTATGGAATCGCCGGAGGCATCCGCCGCAACCTGCAAAACAGTTCCCGTCGTTCCGAAATAAAGCTGGCCGAAACTCACGTTGTCGTCCGCCGTGCTAAATCCAAGATAAGGATACCCCTTCACCGGGACGGCCAGCATCAGATCGAATTTCCCCATCCCCTTATCGACAACCGTGGATTGATTTTTGCCCGAAGTGTCAATGTTATCCCCTCCCATCGGCGTGACCCCGGCCACCAACCGCGCGTCGTCGTGCGATGAAAGAATGTAAGTTCCCTGAACCTCATACGTGCTGCCCGGCGAAATGGAATCGCCCGGCCCCCGAACCGATGTGATGAGTATGGTGTCGCCGCCTTCGAAGTCGCATCGGCCTCGCTGGAATTGGATATCCTGGATGGAATCGGACGGCGCCGTCGCCGGTCCAGCGCCCAAGGCGGGCAGACTCGTCATGGCGATGCCGCAGCGGATAAAGAAGATTCCCCATCGTCCGGACATGCGATCCTTCATGGTGAGTCTCCTCGCCCCGTAACGCGATTTTAACGGGGCCGATCCGCAATGTGCTAACAAATCGCGCGCAACTGCCCCCTTTGACAGTCCATGCGGCGGGTTCTACAGTCGGTCCCATGCGTTTTGGGCTGGGAACGGCAATCGTATGCGTGCTCCTGGCCGGGGGTTGCGCGCCCGCACCACCGCCGCCGCCCGATCCATCGAGCAGGCTCTTCGCCGTTGTCTCCATGCAGCTCGATACCTTCTCGAAGGTGAAGAATTGGACAACGGGCGCCGCGCCCGACGGCGTGGAAGCCGTACTCGAATTCGACGACGCCTTCGGCGACCGCACCAAAGCCGCCGGTACCGTCCTTTTCGAGCTGTTCAACTACCGCGCCGGCTGGCCCGACCCGCGCGGCGATCGCGTGGTAAATCCCTTCAGCGCTTCCCTGATGACTTTCGACGAGCAGCGCGCCCATTGGGACCGCGCCAGCGGAGCATATATTTTTCGCCTCGCCTATGCTCAATTGTCCTTCGACCAGAGTTACGTGCTGGACGCCACGTATGAACCCCCGCCGGGTTCGGGCACGGGGGATCGGCTCTTCGCCCAGATCGTTCTACCAGCGCGAAAATTGCGGGAGAGTTCAAGTGAAACCAATCCCCCAGACGCAGCCGGACAACACGACCTCCAGCCATGAGCTGATGTCGCTGTCGCCGGTGAAAAATCTGCTCGACCGGGTCAAGCGGGAATTGACGGCGGATTTTTCGCCGCAAGCGGGGGCCATCCGCGTGAGCCGATCACCCGGGCGATTGGATGTCATGGGCGGGATTGCCGATTACACCGGATCCATGGTTTGCGAAGCCACGCTCGATCGCGCCGCGGCCGTCGCCCTGCAAAACCGCTCCGATCGAAATATCCAGGTCTTTTCGTTCAATCTGCTCGACGAACATCAGCCGTTTACCCTTCGCATGCCGCTGGATGCGCTGGCCGAGCACTCCATCGAAACCCTGCGCCAGGAATTCAATCAGCCCGGCCGCCGCTGGGCGGGATATCTTGCCGGCTGCCTGGCGATTCTCCACCGCCACGAATTGCTGGATCTGAAGCATCCAAATCTAGCCGGAATGAATCTGGCCCTCCTCAGCGACGTCCCTCTAGGGGCCGGTGTAAGCAGCTCGGCGGCGATCGAAATCGCGGCGATGATGAATTTCCTCGATCATCTGGGAATCCGCGATCGCACGGACGCCCTCAGCGTCGCCGCCATGTGCCAGGAAGTGGAGAACCAGGTCGTCGGCGCGCCGTGCGGGATCATGGACCAGGTGAGCAGTTGCTGCGGCGAGGCAGGGTCGCTCCTGCGCATGATCTGCCAGCCGCACGAGCTGTTGCCCAACCTGAAATTCCCGACCGGCATCCGCGCGATCGGAATCAACAGCCAAGTCCGCCACTCCGTCGGCGGCGGAATGTACGGCATCACCCGCTGCGCCGCCTTCATGGGCCACCGCATCATCTTGGAAGAAATGCGCCGCCTCGGCCAGGCCGCCGGAAGGGAAATGATCGGCGACCCCATGCGCGGATATCTGGCCAATCTCGATCCCGACGATTACAAAAAATTCTTCCGTCCCGTTCTACCAGAGCGAATCGACGGAAAAAGTTTTTTAGAGAAATTTGGCTCCACAATCGACACCGCGACGCAGGTTCAGCCGGAGACGAGTTACCATGTCCGCCAGGCTTGCGATCATCACGTCCTGGAAGCGCGGCGAGTCGCAAATTTCGTGAAATATCTGCAAGCGGCCGCCGAATTGCCGCACGATTCGCCCCAGCGCAAGCGCGAATTGAACAAAGCCGGGCATCTGATGTACGCCTCACACCTCTCCTACACCAACGACGCCCTGCTCGGCGCCGACGAATGCGATTTGCTCGTCGATCTGGTACGCCAGCGCGAGGGCCGCGGCCTATACGGAGCCAAAATCACCGGCGGCGGCGGCGGCGGCACCGTTGCCGTCTTAGCCGACGAAACGCCCGTCGCCACCGAGGCGATTGAGCAGATTATGCGCGAATATGCCCAGCAAACCGGACGGCAACCCGAAGCGTTCTTCGGCAGCAGTCCCGGCGCATGGACCGTAGGAACGGAATTGACAAAATAAAGGTGAACAAAATAGAGGTGACCGCTTTGTGAGTTTGAAGCGACCGCAAAAAATCAAACATTTCCGCTATGCCTTATGGTAATGGATTACGACTTGAGGCAATGAAAAACATGATTCCCAACCCCGAAAAAATTGTCGAGCGCCTCTCATCATTCCAGCGCACCGTCCGCGAAATGATCATCGCCACCCGCCGCACCGCCGGAATGCACGAAGTCAGCCGCAGCAGCTCGGCCGACACCATTTATAAAATCGACGCCGAGGTCGATCCGCTTCTCGAGGAATTTTGCCGCGATTGGTCCAGAGAGTTGCCGCTGGTTCTTGTCGCCGAAGGTTTGGAGGATGAAGACGGCCAGGAGGCCGATTTTCGCGTCTTCCCCCACGGAATTTCAGAACAGGACGCGCCCATCCGCTTGCTCGTCGATCCCATCGATGGCACCCGCCCGATCATGTACGACAAACGATCCGCCTGGGCGCTGGCCGGCGTCGCCCCCAACAAAGGGGCCCACGCCCGGCTTCGCGACATCGAAGTCGCCGTAATGACGGAATTGCCCACCAGTAAAATGGGTCAGGCCGACGTCCTCTGGGCCATTCGCGGCCGGGGCCCCAGCGCCTATCGGGCCGATCTGCGCGACGGCAGCCGGGCGGAACTCAAGATTGCTCCATCGCAGGCGGCCGGAATCGATCACGGCTTCGCCTCGATCACCAATTTCTTCCCCGGCACCAAAATCCTCGCCGGCGAACTCATGGAATACCTGGCCGCCCATTTGATCGGCCCCGCCGACGTCACCCGCGCGACCGTCTACGAAGATCAGTACATCTCCACCGGCGGCCAGTTCTATGAGCTTCTCGTGGGCCACGACCGTTTCAACGCCGATTTGCGCCCCTGGTTTTATAAAATTCAGGATCAGCCGCCGGGGTTGTGTTGCCATCCCTATGATTGCGCCACCTGGCTGATCGCCGAGGAAGCCGGAATCGTCATCACCGACGGCCTGGGCCGCCCGATGGACGGGCCGCTCGATGTCACCACCCCAATCGCCTGGGCCGCCTTTGCCAATCGCGCCCTGCAACAGCGCATCGAACCCATTCTCACCAATTTTTTGCGCGATAAATTGGGCGACAAGATTAATATCTAAACGCCAGCCCGCCGCCGCTCCAAAGCACGTTGCTGGCCGTGAGCTGTTTGGAGAGTTTCCCGCTATAGGTCACGAACCCGGTCAGATTGAATTCGCCATACCGCCGCGGAATGTTCAGCAAATTGTTCACCGAGTAACTGGCATAAAGTCCCCCCTCGGCATGCTGCCAGCCCGTGTCCTGTTCCGTGTTCGTAAAAATAAATTGCGTCTGCAACCGCGCGATGTACGCGACATCCCCTTTAACCGTCAGGGTCAATCCCCAATCCTCGATCACGAAATCATGTCTCAGCCCCGTCTCCACATACCAACCCTTGCCGCTCCCAAAATCGAACGCCCCCATCGCGTACGGCGAAAAGATCGGGCTGTCCGTGTTAAACAGCAGCGAATCGTCGATGGTGACTTTCAGATAAAGCTCCGACGTATCGAAATTTTCGCGCTGCGGATAGATATAGGAATTGTGCCCCAGCTCCAGCAAAAAAGGCCGCAAATTCCAATCCGCCCCCACGGACGGCCGAAATTCCTGAAATTGCGAAACAGGGTCCGCGTTGTAAACGTCGGCAAAGACCCCCACGAACAGATGCGGATAAGGCCCGAAATCGAACGTAAGCCTGCTGTCGATGAGCAGATTCAGCGAATTCCCGCTGGGCCCGACGTCGTCGTGATCGACGCCCCGGTAGACGTAGTCCGTGGCGTAGCCGATATCCAGGTCCAGATTGACTCCGCCGCTGTTCGTTCCCTCCTGCTGCTCGGGAGATAGGGGCGGTGGGCCATAGACAGCGTTATCATCTTCCGAGTCATCCAGGAGCAACGCACTAGACCCAAGGGCGTCCAGCGCCGTTTGCGGCGGCGGCGCGGCGGCGGAATCACACACCGAATTCAGCGGTGCCGCCGCCGGAGTTGCCGAATCGGGCGACGCCCAAGCGGAATTGTCTCCGCGCGCCGTCGCAGCGCCGGCGCACAGACACAACAAGAAAACCGCCGTCCATCCTGCCCAGGTTCGCATGGCTCAAAAATGTAGCCGGGCGGGTCGGAATTGTCACGGCAAACCCCAGGACCCCAATTAAAACAACCCAAGGTCCAGCATGGCCGCCTCGCTCATCCGAGTCTTATCCCACGGCGGGTCCCACACCAGTTCCACTTCCGCGCCGGAAACTTCCGGAATCGCCTCCACCTTCTGCTCCACCGACCCCGGCAGCGACCCCGCCACCGGACACCCCGGACTCGTCAGCGTCATCCTCACCTTGACGTGATTCGCCGCGTCGATGTCGATCCGATAAATCAGCCCCAGATCGTAAATATTCACCGGGATTTCCGGATCGAAAACCGTCCGCAAAACTTCGACCACCGTCGCCTCCAGCGCCCGCTGCGCCGGACTGAAATCCGCCGGCGATTCGTGCATCGGATGCCCCATCGGCGGCGGAATCGGCGCCGTTCGCGCTTCGATTTCCGATTTCAACTGCTCGACTTTTCCAGAACTCGGCAAGACCGGCAACCCCGATCGCGAATCCGAAGTTGTATCATCGCCATTCGTCATAAAATTCACGCGCCAGTCGCCTGCGGATGCGAAATTCGCTCCGCCTCGGCGCCAATACGCTGCAGCATGCTCGCCAAGCCAATCCGCCGGCCCATGATCAGGTTCTGATCCAAACCCAGCCGTTTGAGCAATCCGTCCGTGTCGAAATCCAGAATCGCCCGCGCCGATTGCCCGCTGAAGAGTTTCTGCAAAACCGCCAGCAGGCCGCGCACGATATCCGCATCGCTGGAGGCCAGAAATTCCAGCGAATCCTCCGATCCCGCAGCGCGGCGGGCATACACATGCACCAGGCTCATGCACCCATGAACACGCGTCGCCTCGGTCTTCAGTTCCGCCGGCATCGGCGGCAGCTTGCCGCCCAGTTCAATCAGATAACGATACCGCTCATTCCAGTCCCCCAGAAAATCGAATATTTCAATCAGTTCATCCGCCACCGCCCGCGGGCTGCTCCCCGCCGCCGGGGGGAACTGCATCGGCCCAACCGTCGCGGCGGGGCCCCGAGCCGGCTTGGGTGCGGCCGCGATGACTTTCCCCAACTCCTGCGCCACAAAATCAATCTCCTCCGGCGTATTGTAAACCGCCAGCGAGATGCGCGCCGTCGATGAGACCCCCAATCGATCCATCACCGGCTGGCAGCAATGATGCCCCGTCCGCACCGCAATCCCCTCCGCGTCGAGGCGCATCCCCACATCCAACGTCGAAATCGGCGGGTTCTCCACAACAAAGGAAATCACCCCCGCCTTTTCCGGCGCGGTCCCAATGATTCGCACGCCCGGAATCTCGGATAGCAGCCGCGTCCCGCGCGACAGAAGCGATTGTTCATACGCGGCGATTTTTTCCAGGCCGACGGAACTAACCCAATCGACCGCCGCCCCCAGCCCGATCACCCCCGCGATATGCGGCGTCCCCGCCTCAAACTTGTGCGGCAAAACATTGTACGTCGTCTTCTCAAACGAAACCGACGCGATCATGTCCCCGCCCCCCTGATACGGCGGCATCGATTCCAGCAGCTTCGCCTTTCCGTACAAAACGCCAATGCCCGTCGGCCCGTAAAGTTTGTGGCCCGAGAAAGCGTAGAAATCCACGTCCAAATCCTGCACATCCAGCGGCGCATGTGCCACCCACTGCGCCCCGTCCACCATCACCACCGCCCCGCGCTGGTGCGCCTTGGTGACGATCTCTTTCACCGGGTTCACCGTCCCCAGCGAATTAGACAGATGCACAATAGAGACGATTTTCGTCCGCGGCCCCAGCATCTTCTCCAGTTCATCCATCCGCAGCTGCCCCGAATCAGTGATGGGGATCACCCGAACAATCGCCCCCGTTTGTTCCGCCAGAATTTGCCACGGCACGATGTTGGAATGGTGCTCCATCGCCGACAGCAGGATTTCGTCGCCCGCAGCCAGAAATTTCCGCCCCCAGGTCCCCGCCACCAGATTGATCGATTCCGTCGCTCCGCGCGTAAAAATAATCTCCCGCGTCTCCGCCGCCCCGATAAACCGCCCGATCTTCTCCCGCGCCTTTTCATACGCCGCGGTGGCTTCCTGACTCAGCGCGTGAACCCCCCGATGAATGTTGGCGTTTTCCTCGCGGTAATAATGGTTCAGTGCATTGAGAACCGCCAGGGGCTTTTGCGTGGTCGCGGCGTTATCGAAATAAACCAGCGGCTTGCCGTGAACCTCCCGATTCAGGATCGGAAACTGCTCCCGGATCGCTTGCACATCTAGATCGGAAGGCGAAACTGTCTCACCGGGCTTTTTCATCGTGCTGGCCCAGATCGGTAATCCGCAAATCCAGCGGCAACCCATGCCGCGCCGCCAGAAAATCTTCCAGCCGCCGCCGCACCGGTTCGATCTTGATCCGCCGCGTCACGTCCGCCGCGAAGGCGTACGTCAACAGATGCCGCGCCGCTTCCAATCCCACCCCGCGCGAGCGCAGATAGAACACCATTTCTTCGTCCACCGGCCCCGTCGTGCTGCCGTGCGTGCATTTGACGTCGTCGGCGTAAATCTCCAGCGCCGGCTGGCTGTTCATCGTCGCCTCGTCGCTCAACAGCAGCGACTTGCTCGTCTGCTTGGAATCCGTCTTCTGCGAATCCTGCCGAACCAAAATCTTCCCCTTAAAGACGCACGAGGATTTCCCGTCCAGCACATGCTTGTAAAGCTCGTGGCTCGGGCAATTCGGCGCCGCATGATCCAGCAGCGTGTGATTATCGCAATGC
>Ga0181531_10000225_pt1 | contig 41008 bp, 34 predicted proteins | sample PEATcosm2014_Bin_38_FD_119743 | JGI IMG/M metagenome (GOLD analysis project Ga0181531, IMG submission 119743) | Peatland microbial communities from MTU Mesocosm Facility, Houghton, MI, USA - PEATcosm2014_Bin11_10_metaG | ecosystem: Environmental > Terrestrial > Soil > Wetlands > Peat | place...
GCTCGGCCACCGTCTCCTGACCCTTGATCGCCTCAAGCGCCACCTTGGCTTTAAACTCAGCCGAAAACCGTCTCCGCGTCCTCATGGTGATTCGTCCTCTGCATCGGCGAATCTACCTTAGCCCGCTGTCTCAGGATTCGGGACCACCTCTCACGTCCCAGGCTCTCGAAGAGCTTAGCATTGAATTGATGGATAAGGCGGCGGAACTGGACCAACTGGTAGGTAACGACCTGGGATTGCGTGCTTAACAACGGTCGGCAGAGTATCGAGGCGCGGGTGTCTAGGCTACTACCCGCAGGCGGCTCTTAATCAGCATTTGCTCGACCTCGGCCGCCGGCACCGGCTTTCCGAACAGGAAGCCTTGCGCCTCGCTGCAACCCTCTGAGCGCAGCACCAACAATTGGTCGTTGGTCTCAACGCCCTCCGCGGTCGTCGACACGCCGAGGCTTTTCCCGAGGCTGGTGACGGCGCGGACAATTGCCATTGCGTCGCTGCTCGACGCAAGCTCACGAACGAACGACTGATCGATTTTGATCTTATCGAAGGGGAAGCTGCGAAGATAGCTCAAGGAAGAATAGCCGGTACCGAAGTCATCCATCGCGATACGAATCCCGGCGTCCCGAAGCTTATGCAGCGTCGCGAACGTTGCCGCGTTATCCTGCAACAGGACGCTCTCGGTAATTTCAAGCTCCAAACGATTGGCGGCCAACCCGGACTCGGACAAAGCCGAAAGCACGGACCCGACCAGCTTGCGGTCCTTGAACTGCACCGGCGACAAATTGACCGCGACCGAGATTTCTTTGGGCCATCGCACAGCGTCGCGGCAAGCGATGTTCAAAACCAAATTTCCGATCGGAACGATCAGGCCGGTTTCCTCGGCCAGGGCGATAAAGCCCGCCGGCGGAACTAAACCGCGCTGCGGATGCCTCCAGCGGACCAGAGCTTCGAAGCAGACGATATGGCCGGCGCTGAGGTTGAGAATCGGCTGGTAGTGCACCTCGAATTCGGACCGCTCCAGCGCCGCCCGCAGATCGAGTTCCAGCACCCGGCGCGCTTGCGCCTCGGCGTCCATTCCGGCCTCGAAGTAGCGGTAGCTGCCGCGGCCGTCGATTTTGGCACGATAGAGGGCCATGTCGGCATTCTTCAGCAGTTGATCCGGGTCGCGGCCATCGTCGGGCGCGACCGAGATGCCGATACTGGTTCCAACCACCACTTGATAGCCTTGCACGATATAAGGAGCGCCCACGAGCTCGATCATCCGGTTGGCGAAGCCGGACGTTTCGCGCACGCTCAGTTGGCCACCCTGCACAATGGCAAACTCATCGCCACCGAGGCGGCAAATCGTGTCGCCGTCGCGCACGCATTCGGTCAGCCGGCTAGCCACCTGCTTGAGAAGGTCGTCGCCTATCGGATGGCCGAGCGTATCGTTTACATTCTTAAAATGATCGAGATCGACGCAGAACACAGCAACGCGCTCGCCGCGGGCGGTCCGGCGTAACTCCTGAACGAGCCGCTCGCGAAATAGCGTCCGGTTCGGGAGATCGGTCAGCGCGTCGTGGCGGGCCATGTGCGCTATCTGCGCTTGCGCCTTTTGCCAGTCGGTTATGTCCTCCATGGTCACCACCCAGCCGCCTTCGCGTCTCGGCCGTTCGACAACGCGAAGCGCGCGTCCATCAGACGATTCCACCGTTTTGGTAGTCGTCTTACCCTCGCGCATTGCCGCCATGGTCCGCGCGACGAATTCTTCGGGGCTCCCAGGCAGCCCCTGACGCCTCATGATGTCGAGCACCGAGCAGTTTTGCAGGTCATCCGCGGGCAGGCCCGACAGATCGGCAAAGCGTTTGTTGAATAACAGGAGTCGACCGTCCCCTTCGAACATGCCGAGTCCCTGCGCCATGTGGTCCAAAGCGTCATCCAGCAACATTTTTTGCTGGCGAATCTTTTCCATGGACTGCCTATCGCTGATCGCCGCGACAAAGGACGTGCTGAGGATCAAAGCGGCGACTCCGGCGATAACGAAAGACAGAGAGACCGGCGACAGCGACAATCCATCAATTGGGCGCGTCGGATCGGGCACGAGCACAACCGCCCCCATCGCCGTGAAGTGCATCGACGTAACCGCCAACGTAAATAGACCGGCGCCTGCGGCCAGGTGAACCGAATCGTCGCGCCTGGCCGTCACGAATAGCGCCAGCGCGGCGAACGCGACGCCGAATGCAATCGACGTCGTCACCAAACTCGGCATCCAGGTGATGCGACCGGGTATCTCCAGCGCCAGCATTCCGGTGAAATGCATCGCGCAAACACCAGCACCGACGAGGGCGCCGCCGATCACCGCGGCCTTGGTGCGACCGATGCCGCCCGCGAGCGCGACGCGCAGCCCGACTCCAGTAATGACCGCCGCGATCAGGAGAGATAGAATCGTAAGCGCAACATTGTATCCGGTCGCAACACCGGGCTCGTAGGCGAGCATAGCGATGAAATGAGTTGCCCAGATGCCGAAGCCGGCCGCCGCCGCGTCCAAACTGAGCCACACCGATTGCGCGCGGCCGACACTCGCCTTAGCGCGCTGGAAGAGAGACGCCGTAACGCCGCCTGCTAAAAGACAAACGACAACGGCCAACACCACAAGGTGCCAGTCATGCTGAACGGTCAGACAGGTCAGAACACGGAACATGCGCGCGTTGGGATGAGAGTCGACCGCTGTTAGCGCGGCCCTTGTAAAGCCGACGATTATCCGCCGGGCGCACTAACGCAGACACGCGACGACTACTAAAATTTTCTGAACTTGAGAAAGAAACAACGAGCGCGTGCTAAGTGCCCTTGATCCAAACCTATAATTGGCACCGCCCCGTCAATCTGGGCTCGCAGCCATCGACGGGCAGGTTGTCTATCGCCTTTCCGCCGCGGTACGCGGTTAATCGACGATGTAGAGCGAAGTGCGCATGACCGGACCAAATAGGCTTCGGACGCAGGTGGCCATCGTCGGCGGCGGCCCCGCGGGCCTGTTGTTGTCGCACATGCTCCACATGGCGGGCATCGACAGCATCGTGCTCGAACGGCAATCCAAAGCGCATGTCTTGGCGCGTATCCGTGCCGGCGTTTTGGAACACGGCACGGTGCAATTGCTGCGCGATGTCGGCCTCGGCGCCCGCATGGATCGCGATGGGCATCCGCACGACGGCACGTTCATCGCCTGGCAAAACCGTCCGCTGTTTCTCATCGATACGAAGAAACATGCCGGCGAGCGGATGATGGCCTATGGCCAGACGGCGATCACCGAGGATCTATATCGGGCAAGGGAAGCAACCGGCGGTATCATCTTCGATCAAGCGGCCAATGTGACGTTGACGGCGCTCGATACCGATGCGCCCAGCGTCAGTTTCGAACACGTCGACAAGTCCTACTCCATAAAATGCGATTTTGTCGCCGGCTGCGACGGCTTTCACGGCGTTTCGCGGCAGTCTATTCCGGGGAGCATCATCCGCACCTTCGAGCGGGTTTACCCCTTCGGTTGGCTCGGCATCATGTCGGAGACGCCGCCGCTGGCCGATATCATTTATGCCCGGCACGAACGCGGCTTTGCGCTCGCCTCGCAACGGTCGCCGACGCTAAGCCGCTACTATATACAATGCCCGCTCGATACCCAGGCCGCGGCATGGCCCGATGCACGATTTTGGTCGGAGTTGAAAGCGCGGTTCCCCGCCGATATTGCGGACAAGATCGCCACCGGACCCTCGATCGAAAAGTCGATTGCGCCGCTGCGTAGCTTCGTGGCGGAGCCGATGTGCTACGGGGCGCTGTTCCTTGCCGGCGATGCTGCGCACATCGTTCCACCGACCGGCGCCAAGGGACTGAATCTCGCGGTTTCCGACGTGTTTTATCTGCAGCGGGCGTTCGTGCGCCATTACCGCAAAGGCGACGATCGCTATCTCGACGGCTATTCCGCAATGGCGCTGCGCCGCGTCTGGGGCGCCGAACGTCTGTCGTGGTGGCTGACCAGGCTGCTGCACGTTTTTTCGGAACGCGAAGACTTCGACGCCCGCGTCACCCAAGACGAGTTCGACTTCCTGCTGCGCTCGGAAGCCGCGCAAGCCGCGCTGGCGCAGCAATATGTCGGATTGCCGTTCGAGGACTAGCGGTCCTAGTGGAGCGGATTTGGCATTCGCTACCCACCTAGCCGCAATCTCACGAAGCGAATGTCAAATCCAAAGCTCCACTAAAACTTATATTTGCTACCGGTTCTTTGATTCTAACATTCGCATGACAGCCTGCCCAACCCGGATGCGAATGTTAGAATCGAACCACTAGGGCGGCGAGCGGTTACGCGCGCGCCGGCCAATGCCGCGCACGGAACCAGTTGCGGTAGTCGGTCATCTTGGCGCGCTGCGTGGCCGGCGCATGCCGTTTGCAGGTCGATGCTTCCTCGCTGCCGGCAGGCGCACCCCAGCGCAACTCGACGCAGTCATTTAAGTTGTATGCCATCTCGAAATCGGCGACGCGATCGACCACGTCTTTGAGCGTCAGCGTCCACGGCGAGCCGTCGCTGCGGGTATAGGTGAATTTGCGCGATGCAAGCTCCGACGCCAGCACCTGCTCCATCTCGGCCTTTACATCGGCCGTGCTTTTGCCGAACGGCATCGCGTAACGCTGCGGCTGCCGCGCCACGCGATCCGGATAACCGCGCACCACGTCAATCGCGATCAGCAGGCGGAAATCGCGCGCCGGCGTCGCGAAATCCTCCCAGGCGCCATTGGTCGCGAAGATCGCCGGGCCGTCCGGCATCGAGGCCTCGCCGTGGCCGGTCTGGTATTTGCGTCCGAGTTCGATCGAACCGACGCGCGTTTTGACCTGCTCTTCGAGGGAAGCAATTGCGCCCTTCATCGCCCGGAACGGGTCGAGCGGCTCGGGCGACATCACGTCGTCCATGCGATCGTAAAAGTCCTCGACGCTAAGCTGCGATTGCTCGAGCGAGAAATCGCCGTAATTGGGATCGTTGGCGATTTCGGCGTTGGTGAGCCGGTGTAGGCCACCATTCGCGTCACGCACGACCGGCCGAAAACGCTTGAAGCCCGGGCTGCCGAGCGAAGGTTCGTGCGCGAACAAAAAGGTACCGCGCCAGAAGCGCTTGCGCGCCACCGTTCCGTCGGGCTCGCCGTCAACAGCGAGGAAGACACCGGCCGATCCGCCCGCTTCCGGCACACGGCGTACCAGCACCATGACATGCCCATAGGGATCGGCGTAGACGACGCCGGGCCGCAGCGTCCCCTGCGACAGCGGCACGGTATAAAAATCGGTATTGTTATCGTTGGCCAGCGTGCGCACGGCGCCGGATTGAACGGCGTCGCCGACCGCGCGCAGAAAATCGCCGAAGGCCGGCCCCAGTCCCGGCCGCTGCCCCGCCACCGGGTTCAAATTGGTCATCCAGGCGTAGCACTTCGGCGGACTGCCGCCGCCGCGCGAGCAGTTCGAGTAACCAAACGGCAGCCCCATTTTGAAGGCGAAATAGGCGCGCAAAAAATAGACGAGGTCGGCGCAGTCCGGACGCAGCGTCATCGGCACTTCGTCCTCGCGCGCGCCCAAGTAATTGAACAGCATGTTACGCGACCGATCGCGCAGCACATGATAGAGCGCCGGCCACGACGGCTCCGCGTCGAGCGGAGCGTCGAACAACTTCTCGATCCAGGCGGAATACAGATTTTCGGTGGCGCGGCTCCAGTTGCTGCGCACCGGCCAAACGTGGTCCGGCGACGCGCTTGGTGGCGGTGGGGCGTCTTCACGCACGGCGATGTCGCGGGTGACGGCGCTGCAGCCACTCGCCGAAAGCGTAGCACGCCACGTTCCCGCCACCGGCGAAGCGACCTCGGCAAACCAGAAATAGGGCGGGCCGCCTTGGCGGCCACGCGACCTGGCGGCGACGCTTCCGTCCGGTGCAATCAGCGAAAGCTCGCCATCCAGCGGCTTCTCGACGGCGACGATGACGCGCAGCGGCGCCCCCCGCCACGGCGCAAGTGGCGAAGGCAGAACAGCGACCTGGGCCGCGTCCTCGCAGCCGCCGAACAAACCCGCGGCCCGCGCGTCGGTTAGAGGCGACATAACGAGCAAAAAAGCGCCCGCGATCAGCGACAACATGGTCGCGGCGGAGGCCAACTGGCGCGGCAGATGCAATGCGAACCCCGTCATTGAGTGCCCCGACCTATTTGCGAAACCTTTGGCTTAATCATGGCAGGCATTGTTCGGCGAAAGAGCATAGGAATTTTGCGCTGAAATGGAAGCACTCACACGCCCGGCCGATTACCCCGCGCGGCCGTCGCCAACCCGGGCTAGCGCTTGACAATATCGACCTTTGGCGGGAGCATTTGTACACAAACGATCGCGCGGCGTGGCGTGAGTTGCGCCCGCGACACGGAAGTCAGATACCCATTGCCGGGCAACTTAGGCATCCATTGAAGCGTCGGCTTCAATCGATGATTTTAGGCATCAAACCCGATGGAGGGAATAATGACTTATCTGCACAGGCGTCAGGTGATCCTCGGTCTTGCCGGTGTTGCGTTGGCTCCGGCCATTCTCGGTCGAGCCGGCGTTGCTTTTGCCGCCGACAAGATCACGCCCAGCCCCTCGAGTGCGTTGATCGTGGTCGACGTGCAGAACTGCTTCCTGCCGGGCGGCAGTCTCGCCGTCAAAGACGGCGACAAAGTCATTCCGGTCATCAACAAGATCGCCAAAAGCTTCGAGAACGTGGTGATGACGCAGGATTGGCACACGGCGCACCACGTTTCCTTTGCCTCGACCCACGAAGGCAAGAAACCGTTCGAAGTCATCAAGCTCGCGTATGGCAATCAGGTGCTGTGGCCGGATCACTGCGTGCAGGGCACCGACGGCGCGGCAATCGCCAAGGACATCAACGTCCCGTGGGCCGAATTGATCATCCGCAAGGGCTTCCACAACGACGTCGATAGCTACTCGGCGTTCCTCGAAGCCGACAAGGAGACCAAAACCGGTCTCGCCGGCTATCTCAAGGAGCGCCGGATCGATACGCTCTTCATCACCGGCCTGGCCACCGATTTCTGCGTCGCTTGGACCGCGATCGACGCCGCTCACGCCGGATTCAAGGTCTATGTCGTCGATGACGCCTGCCGCGGCATCGACATCAACGGCTCGATCGCCAAGGCCTGGGAAGACATGACGGCCGCCGGCGTCAAGAAAATCACCTCGAGCGACATCGCCTGATTTATTTGCGCTAGACTTTAGCAATCGACGTCGATCCCGCCGTAAGCGGGATCGACGTTGCTTTGTTGGCAGCGCTCCGGAGAGGCAAGAAACATGGCGCACGAAGAGGCGGCGGCTGCCAATCCAAGCAAGCTCGTCGTCAAGAATATCGGCTTGATGCTGAGCGGCGATTTGCAACGGCCGATCCTCGACGCCGACGCACTGATCGCGGTCGACGGCCGCATCACGGCAATCGGCCGCTCAGGCGAGCTCGACTTTTCCGGTGCAACCACGACGATCGACGCCAACGGCGTGGCGTTGGCGCCGGGGCTGATCGACAGCCATGTGCACCCGGTGGCCGGCGACTGGACGCCGCGGCAAAATCAGCTGGGCTGGATCGATTCCTGCCTGCACGGCGGGATTACGACCATGATTTCCGCGGGTGAAGTCCACACGCCCGGCCGGCCGCGCGATGTGGTTGGCGTCAAAGCGATGGCGATCACCGCGCAGCGGTGCTTTTCAAACTTTCGCGTCAACGGCGTGAAAGTGCATGCCGGCGCGCCGGTGATCGAGCCGGGCATGCAGGAAGAGGATTTCGCCGAACTCGCGCAAGCCGGCATCCGCTATCTCGGCGAAGTCGGATTGGGCGGCGTCAAGGACGGTCCGACGGCGAGGAAGATGGTGGCCTGGGCGCGCAAATACGGCATCAACAGCACGATCCACACCGGCGGCCCGTCGATTCCGGGTTCCGGACTGATCGATAAGGATGTGGTGCTGGAAGCCGACACCAATGTGATCGGCCATATCAATGGCGGCCACACCGCGTTGCCGGACGACCAAATCCGGTGCCTTTGCCAACAATGCAAACGCGCGCTGGAACTCGTGCACAACGGCAATGAGCGCGCTGCCTTGGTGACGTTGCGGGCGGCGAAGGAACTCGATCAGCTCGACCGGGTGATCCTCGGCACCGATGCGCCGGCCGGGTCCGGCGTGCAGCCGCTAGGAATCCTGCGCATGATTTCGATGCTGGCGTCGCTCGGCGAAGTGTCCGCCGAAACCGCGTTCTGCTTTGCGACCGGCAATACCGCGAAGCTGCGGGCGCTCGATTGCGGCTTGATCGAAGTCGGCCGCGCCGCCGATTTCGTTTTCCTCGACCGCGCCCAGCATTCGGCGGGCAAGACCCTGCTCGACAGCGTTGCGCTCGGCGATCTTCCCGGCGTCGGCATGACGGTGATCGACGGCATCGTGCGCTCGCAGCGCAGCCGCAACACGCCACCGGCGACGAAGGTCCCGAGCGTGGTTGGCGCTTGACGCGCTAAATCAATCTTTCGAGTAGCGCCAAAAGCTCAGCGCGTTCGCACTCAGTCAGCCGCGCCAGCGTCTCCTCGGTGATGCGGTTGGCGACCGGCCGCACGCGCTCGCAAACCGCAACGCCCTGGGAGGTGAGCGCGACCACAACGCGGCGGCCGTCCGCGGGATCGGGTTTGGTCTTGGTGAAACCGCGCTTGGTGAGGCGATCGATTACGCCCTTGATCGTCGCCGCGTCCATCGCCGTCAAACGCCCAAGCAGGTTCTGCGAGGACGGACCGATTTCCTTAAGCTTGGCGAGCGCCGCCCATTGCGTCGGCGTCAGATCCTCGCGCATGTGCGCGGCAAAGATGGCGGTGTGGCGTTGCTGCGCGAGCCGCAGCAAGAAGCCAACTTGCCGGTCGAGGATGTAATCCTCGCCGCGGCGATCGTCTTCAGAAGCCTTTTTGGGTTTCGTTGCAGACTTGGTCAGCATAGCCGGCATCCATTCGTGGGCAAGACTTCACAGCGCCAGATAGGCATCGCGAATATCGGGACGTGCATCGAATTCATCGCCAGTGCCGAAAAAGCGAATGCGACCTTTTTCGATAACGCATACGCGATCGGCGACCAGCCGCGCGAAGCGGAGATTCTGCTCGCTTAGGAGCAGGCTCAAGCCCTCGCGCTTCATCACCAAAATGGCCTCGATCATCTGCTCGACGATTTTCGGCGCCAAACCTTCGGACGGCTCGTCGAGCAGCACAAGCGACGGACCGCCCATCAAGGTGCGCGCGATCGCCAACATCTGCTGCTCTCCGCCGGACATCCGTCCGCCAAGCCGGCTTCGTAATTCCTGCAAATTGGGGAAAATTTCGAATAGCCGCTCGCGCGTCCACTGCGGCGCACCGTGCGGCCCGCTGCGGCGGCCGACTTCGAGATTATCGTCGACCGTCAGATCGGAAAAAATCCGGCGATCTTCCGGCACATAGCCGAGGCCGCGCCGCACGCGTTGATAGGTCGGAAGGCGCGCGATGGAGGCGCCGTCGAAGACAACCTCACCGCCGCAATTGGCGACGAGGCCGAGAATGCTGCGCAAAGTCGTCGATTTGCCGGCGCCGTTGCGGCCGACCAGCGCCACCGCCTCGCCGGCGCGAACCTCGAGTGCGATATCATAAAGGATGTGCGCGCGACCATACGCGGCATTGAGCCCGTGCACTTCGAGCTTTGGCAATAGCGCGGTCAATGTGCGGCTCCAAACAAAGACCCGGCGCCGAGATAAACGTCCTGCACCTCGGCATTAGCGCGAACCACAGCCGGCGGGCCTTCGGCGATCAACATGCCGCGATTGAGCACCAGGATGCGATCGGCATGGCCGAAGACCGCGTCCATGTCGTGCTCGGTGAACAAAACGCCGATAGCGCGCTCGCGTGCGGTGCGCGAGACCAGCGCCATCAACGCCGCACGCTCCTGCGGCGCCATCCCGGCGGCCGGCTCGTCCATCAACAACAGCTTTGGATCATTGGCGAGCGCGACCGCAAGCTCCAAGCGCTTGACGTCGCCATAAGCGAGTTCGCCGCAACTGCGATCGGATTGCGCGGCCATGCCGACCAGATCGAGCAGGTCGTGGGCTTCCCCCGCGTAATAGCGCGCGGCCCAGCGCAAAGCCGCCCAACGGCCGTGGTACGACAACAAAGCGGCCTGCACGTTTTCGGCGACGGTCATTGAGGCAAAGGTTGCGGCGATCTGAAATGTGCGGCCGACGCCGAGCCGCCAGACATCGCGCGCCGCCATGCCGGTGACATCGCGGCCGAAGATGTGGATGCGTCCGGCGCTCGGCGGCACTTGGCCGTTGATCATATTGAAGCAGGTGCTTTTGCCCGCGCCATTGGGCCCGATCAGCGCTAGCATCTCGCCGGCTTGCAGCGAAAAACTGACACCCTTCACGGCCTGGAAGCCGGAATATGATTTCTCCAAATCCTCGACGGCAAGGACGCTCATGCCTGTTTGCCCACGCCGCGAATACCAACCACCCGTTTGCCTGCGGTCCACCGGCTCTCGAAGGCGCCCAGCACCCCCTGCGGGAACAGCGAAACCAACGCCACGATCAAAAGCCCGATGACGAGCTTGGAATAGTCGGTGTGGCTGATTACCCAGATCGACAGGGTTTTGTAGAGCGCGGCGCCGACGATGCCGCCGGATACGGTACCGACGCCGCCGAGCAAGACCATCGCCAGACCGTCGATCGACAGCGGGATAGCGAGATTGTCGGGAAATACGCTGCCTTTGAGAAACGCGTAAAGCGCCCCCGCGAGGCCGGCAAAAGCGCCGGCGGCGGCGAAGGCAAACCATTGAATGTGGTGACGCGACAGGCCGATGGCTTCGGCACGCAATTCGCTGTCGCGCAACGCGCGCAATGCATAGCCGAACGGCGAGAACAAGATCACCCGCAAAAGCGCGATGCCGGCCGCGGCAAGAATGAGCGTCAGCCAATAGAAATGCGACGCCGACGCTGCCCAGGCGCTCGGCCAGATGCCGAGCAGGCCGTTATCGCCGCCGGTGACTTCCGTCCACTGAAAGGCGACGGACCAGACGATCTGGGCGAAGGCCAGCGTCAGCATCGCGAAATAGACACCGGACAGCCGAACACAGAACCAGCCGAAAAGGACCGCGCCAAGAAACGCCAGCAGCGTGCCGGCGACAAGCGCGGGCGCCATGGAGAAACCGAGCGGTTTGAGCGCCAACGCGGCGCCATAGGCACCGAGACCGAAATAAGCGGCGTGACCGAAGGAGACCAGGCCACCGGCGCCGACCAAGAGATGCAGGCTCGCGGCGAACAGCATGAAGATCAGAACTTCGCTGGCGACGGCGAGGCTGTAGTTGCCGGCGAAGAGCGGCAGCAACGCCGCGAGCGCAATTCCTAAGACGACCAGGAACCGCTCGCGCATTTGCAGCGGGCGCCAGCGCATGACCTGCAGGCCGCTGGCGGCCCGCACGGCCGCTTCGGGCTTTCCAAGCAAGCCCCATGGCCGCACCACTAGCACCAATGCCATCACTAGAAACACCAGCACGATGGAGATTTTCGGAAAGACAAGGATGCCGAAGGCGTTCAGCTCCGACACGATGATCGCCGCGAGGAAGGTGCCGAGCACATTGCCGAGCCCGCCGATCACCACCACCACCAGCACTTCAGTGATGATCTGCAGGTCCATGGTGTGATTGACCGCCTCGCGCGGCAATTCGAGCGCGCCGCCGAAAGCGGCGAGGAAAATTCCGAGCGCGAACACACCGGTAAACAGCCATTGCTGATTGACGCCGAGCGCAGCGACCATTTCGCGGTCCTGCGTCGCGGCGCGCACCAGAATGCCCCAGCGGGTCTGATGCAGCAAAATCATCAGCGCAATGAGCGTCAACGGCCCGAGCGAAAGCAACAGCAAATCATAGGTCGGAAAGAGCTGGCCAAACAGATTGATGGCGCCCTTCAAGCCGGGCGCGCGCCGGCCGAGGAGATCGCTCGGCCCCCAGATCAGCACCACGATATCCTCGACCGCGAGCGTGACGCCGAAAGTCAGAAGCAGCTGCAGCAATTCATGCGCGCCGTAGATGCGGCGCAGCAGCGTTATCTCGACCAGCGCGCCCAACCCGGCCACGATCAAGGAAGCGAGTACGATGCCGGCCCAGAAACCGAAATCGCCGGCGAAGTATTCGGTCAGCGTGAAGCCGATGTAGGCGCCGAGCATGTAGAAGGCGCCGTGCGAAAAATTGACGATGCGGCTGACGCCGAAAATGATCGACAGGCCGCACGCCGCCAGAAACAGCGATGAAGCGCTGGCCAAGCCGGTAACGAATTGATTGATGAAGAAAGCCACCGGCTTGACCTGCGAGTATCGGCGCAAGCGCCTCCGCTTATTCCTTTGGACGGAGCGCCGCCACCTCGCTCTCGGGCGGAAGATACTTCGCGCCGTCGCGGTAGCTGACTTCGACCAGCACGCCCTTGCCGTCCTTGAGCGCAGTTTTGCCGACGAAAGCCCCGAGCGTGGATTGGTGATCCGCCTTGCGGAAGGTGATGGGGCCGAATGGCGTTTCGACCGAAATTCCCTCGGCCGCATCGACCAGCTTTTCGCTGTCAGTCGATTTCGCCTTGGCGAGAATGGCCGCTGCCGCCTTCATCACCGAATAACCGACGACCGAGCCCAGCCGCGGATAGTCATTATACTTGGCCTGATACGCTTTGAGAAAAGCGGCATGATCCGGAATGCTGACGGCGTTCCATGGATAGCCGGTCACGATCCAGCCTTCCGGCGTCTCGTCCTTGAGCGGATCGAGATATTCGGGTTCGCCGGTGAGGAAGCTCACGACCACGCGGTCCTTGAACAGGCCGCGGGTATTACCTTCACGAGCCAGTTTCACCAGGTCGGGGCCAAAAGTGACATTGAGGATAGCGTCAGGCTCGGTCTTGGCGATCGCCTCGACCACCGCACCGGCATCGATCTTGCCCTGCGGCGGCCACTGCTCGCCGACCCACTCCATGTCTGGCCGCTTGGCGGAGAGGAGTTTCTTGAAAACCGCCACCGCCGATTGCCCGTATTCATAGTTCGGCGCGATGGTCGCCCACTTCTTGGCCGGGAGCTTGGCGGCTTCTTCCGCAAGCATTGCCGCCTGCTCGTAATTGGCCGGGCGCAAGCGGAAAGTATAGCGATTGCCCTTCGACCAGGTGATGGCGTCGGTCAGCGGCTCCGCGGCGAGGAACAGAACCTTTTTCTGTTTGGCGAAGTCGGACACCGCTAGCCCGATGTTGGAGAAGAAGGTTCCCATCAGCATCACGACGCCGTCGTTCGATACAAGCTCGTTGGCCGCGGTCACCGCATCGGCCGGCTTGCCACCGTCGTCCTTGGAAATGACTTCGAGCTTTTTGCCGTCGACGCCCCGCGCCGCGTTGATCTCTTCGAGCGCGAGTTGCCAGCCCTTGCGATAAGGTTCGGTGAATGACGGCAGGCCCGAGTAGGAATTGATCTCACCGATCTTGATCGTCTCTTGCGCGGGCGCATGGACGCTGCCGCCGATAAGCGCCGCGAGCACCGTTACGCCCGCCGCGATTGCTGAGCCGATTTTCATGATTGCTGCTCCATCATCATGTTCGTTACCGATATCCCCGGCATGCCTTAACGAAGCCCGTCGATGCCCTTGATCTCACCCTTTTGCAAACCGCCGACCCGCGGCAAAGGTCGCCCGGAATCCGTCACGGCGACCGCAACGACGATCTCATTTGCGCGCGGCGCGTCGGTCACGCGGACCTCCATGCCGTCAAAATGACTGCGCACGAAGGCTGCATCCTTGTGACCGAGCGGTATATCGAGTGCGACGCCGGGGCCGCCGCGTTTTTTCGACGACGGAATCAACGCCGCGCCGGTGCCGAGAACCTTACGCACCGGGGCGCCGAGTTTCGGATGCAGGATCGCGGCCGCGTGCTCCAATTCGCCGTTCTCGCCGACGGCGGCGGCCTTGCCGTAACTTTCGGCGCGTGGTCCCTCGATTCCCAGCGCCGCAAACGCGCGAGCGGCCAATAATCCGCCGAGCTCCTCGCCGATATCGATCAGTTCGGAGAGGTCCTCGACATAGCGGCCCGCGAATGGATTCTCGATGACCGCGACGGCGGCGGCGCGCCGTGTCGGCGGTTCGATCGGCTGGCCCATTTCCAGCCGGGTTTCCTCGACGAAAGTCAGAAGCTTGCGGATTTTGGCTTTCATCGGCGGCCGTCCAATTCGTGCGCGCCTGGAAGTGGTGACCGAAAATGGATCGCTGCATTGTTGCCGCCGGCTGCGATACTGCGGAAATCTCGCGAACCACCGACGCCGCAAAGCAGTGTCCGGCCGCAAAGTTGCAACGCCGCCCCTTCCAACACGCCGGCACGCCGCAACGCCTCTGCCTCATCGAGGCCTGCAGCGAGCGCTTCATCAACGTCTCGCGGCGTCAAGTCGCCGACACCGGCCGTCACCAGCCGATCACCCAGATCGCTTTGCGGGTCGCGCGCCGATGCAGCAACCCGGCGCGCCGCGGGATGACCAGGGAGGTCGACGGCGTTGGCCACGAGCGTCGCCGCCGCATCCGCCAGTGAAGCCGATCGCGCGAGAACCGTCACCGCGTCGGCGATGCCGAGCGAGAAGCTGCGTCCGCGCCAACCCGAAGTGGCGACGCCGCGCACTTTATCGCCACTCTTAATTCTGGCGCTGCCGACGAGACTCGGCCGATCCGGCCGATCGATCATGCCAACGGCGAAGCTTTCGCCCCGTCGCAGATAAAGCGCAATATCGCCGCCGTCGTTGACATAAGCGCGGCGAAGCGGCGCGGCCGTGGTCATAGCGTCCAAAATTTCTTCCGCTACCGCGCCGGCCACGGCGGCCATCGGCGTTATAAAGCGATCGTGGCACAACGGTGCCACGGCATCGGCCATGCGCCGCGCGACGGCGCCGGCCGGGCGCTTCGCCTCGGGCGTCGCGCGCGCGCGCAAGAGCGGCAGTTCGGCGCAGAGCTCGTCCAAAATCGTCCCGAACCGGCGCCAGGCAGCGGCGTAAGCCTCTTCGACCGATTGCGCTGCCCCAAACGCTTCGATGATCAGATCGATCGGCCCATCCTGAAGATGCAAGCGCCCGTCAGGGAAGCGCGTTTGTTGCGGTGGTATCCTCATGCGTCGCTCCGCGCCGGCGTACGATCGGTTTGCGCTTTAGCGCGCTGCGCCAGGATCTCGCCGACCAGCCGCACGTGATCGAGGTGGCCACCCAGCGCCGCGTAATCGTCAAGCCGCATGGTGAATTCGATCGGCGCCACGATCGCCGGCGTCGGTACGTAGCCGAAGGCATTGTCAGGCAGCAAGGTGACGTCCACCATAAACGTAATGCCGCCGCCGGGCCACACGAAGACCGGCGCACCGCCCGCCGTCACGGTCGTCAAAGCATCGCGGACGGACCGCGTGAGCCGGACCGGATTTTCCGTCACGCCAGCGCGCAGCGAGCCCCCTGCCCCACCCATGAACAACACCGAGCACAGCGCCGGCTCGCAATTCTCGCGAATGCGCGCAACGGAGAGGCGCAAGCTTTCCGGCAGCTCCATTTCGACCGGCTTCAACGCTTCATCGAGCCGATAGAAAGCGTGCTGCTCGCCGGTGGTCGACACCATCAGCATGGTCATCCCCGGCCAGGCGACTTTTGCATCGAACCCGGCGACGATCTGAAGCGGATCGGAAATATTGGCGCCGCCCCATCCGGCTCCCGGTTCGGCGACATGAAAATAGCGGCCGGGCGTCGAGCGCCGGCCTTTCATCTTGATGCCGGTGTCGCGCGCGCCGAGAAGCTTGCCCGCCTGGTGCTCCGACAACACGCCGGTGATGTGATCGTCGACGACCACGACTTCATCGACCTTGCCGTACCATTGCTTGGCGAACATGCCGATGGTGGCGGAGCCGCAGCCGACGCGCATCCGCTCCTCGACCTGGCCGTTGACGATCGGCGGCTTGCCCGCCTGCACGATAACGCTTGAGCCGCCGTCGATTGTCAGCTCCACGGCGTTGCGATTACAAAGATCCAGCAAAGTCTCGCAGGTGACCCGTCCCTCTTTCTTGCCGCCGTGGGTCAGATGATTGACGCCGCCGAGCGAAAGCATCTGCGAACCATATTCCCCGGTCGTGACATGGCCGACCGGTTCGCCCTTTGCGCGCACGGTCGCGCATTCCGCTCCGAGATGGCGGTCGGTGTCGATTTTCAGCTTCACGCCGCAATAGGAGTAAATGCCCTCGGTGACGACGGTGACCATGTCCACGCCGTCGACTTTGGACGATACGATAAAGGGCGCTGGCTTATAGTCCGGATAGGTCGTGCCGGCGCCGACGGCCGTGATAATCGGCGCGGGCGCGTTGACGATGTCGCCGGTCCATTCGCGCGCCTGGCTCATGAACGGCACGACTTGGCCGCCGCCTGAGACGGTGTGCTCAAGCAAAACATGCGGATCGACCCGCACCAGTTCGCCGTTGCGATTGGCATAGCGATCGCAAGCGCCGGTCATCCCCGGACGGATGTAGCAAAGCACCGGGCAGGCATCGCAGCGGATCTTGTCGTCGGCTTCAGCCATTCTTGGTCTCTGTGTTGAGCGCTTGGATCGCCGCACGCACGCGATCCGGCGTCGCGGGCACGCGCCGGATTCGCGCGCCGGTCGCGTGATGGATGGCATTGAGAATGGCCGGCGCGGTCGGGATGAGCGCCTGCTCGCCGATGCCCTTGGCGCCGAATGGGCCGATCGACGAGGGCTCTTCGATCAGAATGCTTTCCACCGGGGGCATGTCGCCGAAGGTTGGAATGAGATAGTCGTGCAGGTTCTCGCCTTTGCCGGGAACGAACTCTTCCATCAGCGCCATGCCGAGGCCTTGCGCGGCGCCGCCTTCGATCTGACCTTCGACGAGCGTCGGATTGATCGCCTTGCCAACGTCGTGCGCGCAGACCAGGCGCAGCACTTTGACCCGGCCAAGCTCGATGTCGACTTCGACTTCGGCGAGGTGCGCGCCATAGCCAAAGACGGCGTAAGGCTCGCCCTGGCCGTTGGCATCAAGCGGTGTGGTCGGCGGATCGAACGTCTCCTGCACTTCGGCCACGAAGTCTGCATCGTTCGTTGCAACAACGCGAAGGTCGACGCGGTGCTCACCGCCGGCACCGGCGATGACCGCCGTTGACCCGTCGAAACGAAGGCTCGCTTCCTCGCCGACATTGGCGAGGCGCAAAATAGCGCCGCGCATGGCCCGGCCGGCCAGGAATGCGGCCTTGCCCGAAACGAAAGTCTGCCGCGATGCCGAGGTCTTGCCGCAATCGGGCGTCGTGTCGGTGTCCGCCGATGCCAGATCGAAAAGTGCAAGCGGCGCACCGAGCGCATCGGCGCAAATTTGCGGGATCACCGTGTTCGAGCCTTGCCCGATATCGACCGCACCCTGGAACAATACGAAGCGGCCGTCGGCTTTGAGCACGAGCCGCATGGTCGACGGATTCGGCAGCGACGTGTTGCCGCAGCCGTACCACATGCCGCCGACGCCGACGCCGCGGCGGAGCGGGCCACGTGCCGAAGCGTTGAATGCCGCTGCCGCCGCGCGCAGCTCGCGCCAGCGCGGCCGCAATGCTTCAAGGCATGCCTTGAAGCCGACGCCATCGTGGAAAACCTGACCGGTCACGGTTTGATCGCCGGCAACGAGCGCATTGCGAATGCGAAACTCCAGCGGATCGATTTGCAGCTTGATCGCGAGCTCGTCGAACAGCTGCTCTTGCGCCACGGCGCTCTGCGGCACGCCGAAGCCGCGAAAGGCGCCGGCCGGAACGAGATGGGTGTGTATGGCGCGGGTGCGTGCGCGGTAATGCGGCAGACGATATGGGCCGGACGCGTGGACGGGTACGCGATTGGCGACCGTCGGTCCCCAGGAGGCGTAGGCGCCGGTGTTGAAGTCGGCCGCAAAATCCATGGCGGTGAGCCGGCCGTCTTTGCTGGCGCCGACGCGCGCGCGGATCGATGACGGATGCCGCTTGGTCGTGGATATGATCGACTCGGTACGCGAATAGACCATGCGCACCGGTCGATGGAGAAGCCAGGCGGCAAGAGCGATGAAGGGCTGAACGGAGAGGTCGAGTTTTGCGCCGAAGCCGCCGCCGACGGCGGTCGGGATGATGCGTACCTGTTCGGGCGCAAGTTTAAGGATTTTGGCGATATCGTCGCGATCCATATACGGCGCTTGCGTGCACGCCTGAATTTCGATGCGATCGCCGACGCGGCGCGCAAAGCCCGCTTCCGGCTCGATATAAGCGTGCTCGATAAAGCCAGTCTCAAATTCGCCCTCGACGACAACGTCCGAAGCGGCAAGGCCAGCCTCGGCATCGCCACGCGCGACGTAGCCGCTGATGAGGATATTCCCGGCGCGGGATGCATGGATCGGCGGCGCCGCCGCCGAGGTCGCTTCGTCAAGCGTCGTGAGCGCGGGGAGCGGTTCCCACGTCACCGGGAAAGCCGATAGATCAAGCGCGCGCAGCGCCGCTTCTTCGCCGACCACCAACGCAACGGCCTCGCCGCGAAAGCGGGCGACGCTTTCGGCCAGCACCGGCTGATCGGCAAAGGGCGCAATCACGCCGAAACGGTTTTCGCCGGGAATGTCTTTGGCGGTGAAAACCGCGCCGATGCCTGCGTGAGCGCGCACGAATGCGTCGGTATCTCCCAAAACGAAACGGGCGTGATGATGCGGCGAGCGGATTGCGCGGGCGAGCAGTGCGCCACCCGGCCATTCGTCGGCGCCAAAAATTTCCGCGCCGGAAATTTTTCGCGGGCCGTCGAGGCGCGGCAGCCGGCGGCCGACGGCCGCGCCCGGCGCGGCATTCGCCTCTTCGACATCGATGCTGTGCGCGTCCAGTACCGCATCGATAATCTTCCGGTACCCGGTGCAGCGGCATAGCACGCCGCCGAGCGCATCCATCGCCTGCCCTTCCGTCGGCCGCGGATTTGCTCGCAACAATGCGGTTGCGGCGAGCAACATGGCCGGCGTGCAGACGCCGCATTGCGCGGCGCCATGGACGTGGAACGCACGACGCAGCCGCACGACAATATCTTCGCTCCCCGAAAGCCCCTCGACGGTCTCGACGCCGCGACCCTCGACTTGACCGACGGCGGTGAGGCACGCACACACCGCCTCGCCGTCGATCAACACTGTGCACGCCCCGCAGTCGCCGGCGTCACAACCGACTTTGACGCCGGTCAGGCCGCATTGTTCGCGCAGCGCCTGGCTCAGCCGTTCCAGCGGCGAACCGGTGATGCGCGCCGGCGCCCCGTTGAGTGTCAGCGATACGCCAAGCGCGCGATCGAGCATCAGCAAATGCCTCCGGCTTTTTGGTCGAGGCACAGCGCGATGGCGCGGCGTATAAGCATCAAGGCCGCGTCGCGTCGGTACGCGGCGCTGGCGCGTAAATCATCGATTGGCGAGAGTGCGGCAAGGTGCTCCGATCCGATGCGATCACCGAGACCGGCGGACGCCGATGCGCCGATCAGCTGCTGTTCGACGTCCGGGAGCCGCTTTGCCGCTGCCGAACAGGCGCCGACCGCGACACGCGCGTCGCGCACCATGCCGTCCACGCTATCGAGCAGGACCGCGACCATCGCGATGGATATCACGAGATAGCGCCGGGCCCCGAGCTTTAAGAAAGTCGACCGCGCGGTCGGCGGCGGATGCGGCACCAGAATCGCAGTCATGATCTCGTCGCGCGCACGCGCAGTGCGGCGATTGCCCGCTATGAAATCGCCAAGCGGCAGGCGCCGGGTGCGCCGGATCGAAGCAAGTTCGACCTCGGCGTCGAGAATCAATAACGGCGGAACGCCGTCGGCGGCCGGCGAGGCGTTGCAGAGATTGCCGGCGATGGTGCCGCGGTTTTGTATCTGTACGCCGCCGACTTCGCGGGCAGCAGCCTGCAACGCCGCCAAGGCCGGCGGCAGATTGGCCTTGACGATGTCGGTGAAGGTGACTGCGGCTCCGATGCGGAGCCGATCGCCCTCCGGTTTGATGGCGCGGAGCGCCGGCAGCGCCGTCACATCGACGTAACGCCCGGTCAACGGACGCTCGCCGGCCGCTGGGAAAACGTCGGTCCCCCCGGCGAGCACGTGTGTCTCCGGTTCGGCAAGAAGCCGCAACGCCTCGGCAAAGTCGGCGGACCGCGCAAACACGATCGACTCCATCGCGATCGTTTGTACACAAATGATCTGGCCGTTGGCCGCGCTTGTCAAGCGCAACCAATGGCGGGTGCTGCCTACAGGACGAGCAAACCGCGACTGGCGGCGAATTTACCGGACCTGATTGTTCCGTCTCGCAGATGCGGCGCGAATGTCAGCGCAAGAAACCGCCGCGAAAATGGATCAGCGGACGGGCGTCCGGATTGCTTGACGTGGCGACGACCCTGCCGAGGAGGATGACGACGCCATCGCGTTCGATGGTTTCCACCAGTTCGCAGTCGATGGCGCCGACGGCACCTCGCAGGATCGGCGCGCCGGTCGCAAGCGTGATCCACGTTTTGGCGTCGAAACGATCCGCGCCTTTAGCGCTCGTCTTGCCCGCAAACGCGTCGGCCAGCTCGACGGCATCGTCGGGCAGATAGTTGATGGCGAAATGCCGCGCTTCGAGAATGGCATTGAGCGCCGAGGTTCGCTTGTCGACCGAGACAAGCATGGTCGGAGGATCGGCGGTGACATGCGTCGCCGACAGTCCCAGCAAGCCGGCGGGTCCGGCGCTGCCACGCGCGGTTACGATCGTGCTGCCGGTGGCTCGCTGACCGACGGCTTGCCAGAATTGCTTGGCGTCCATTGCTGTCTCAACCGATTATGCATGACCAGACGAGAAAGGTTCTCGGTCCCGAGCGATTTGCCGCGTCAGGGATGCGGCCCCCATGGCGCTGCGTGGAGCAGCTTCACTTCTTGGGTCATCAGCAGCTGACGGAACTTTGACGCGAAACCCTCAACAAAATCCATATTGGCATAGACCGCGGCCCAATGCGCTCGGCGATCGGCATCGTCATCGAACTTCCAAAGATGCACAAGCTGGTTGATCGTGCCGGTGTCGGCCTGGAAGTATCCGAGCAACTTCTTGTCATGACCGCCCTTCTGCAGCGCCGGAAAGCCAAGCCCTTTATAGAGCTTCACGGCCTCCGCCATCGTGCCGACCCGAAGCGTGTAGGTTCTCAGTTCGTAAAGAGCCATCGGCGTTTCCTCCTGACTGTCCGTGAACTACTCTATCGCCGCGTGACGCGCCAAGCGACCCTCAGTGAGCAAGCCCGCCACTGACTTCCAGAATCTGACCGGTGATGTAGTCGGATTCCGGAATACAAAAGAGCAAAATGCCGCCAGCCGCTTCATCGGCGGTGCCCGCCCGGCCGAGCGCAATGCGTTCCTTGATGGCCTCGATCATCGGGCGCGTCAGGCCGACACGCCGAGCAACGCCTTCGATCATCACCGCGGTCTCGCCGGAAATTTCCTGAGTCAGACGGGTTTCGATATAGCCAAACGCCACGCAATTGACGTTGACGGCAAGCGGGCCCCATTCCTTGGCCAGCGAGCGGGTTAGGCCGTGAAGGCCGGCCTTCGCTGCCGCATAGTTCGCTTGCCCGGCGGCGCCGGCGGTCCCCGAGACGGACGAAACGTTCACCACCTTGCGGTGAGTGATGGCGCCGGCCTTGCGCTCTTGCGCGACCCGAACATCCAAAAAACCGCGCAGCTCGCGCAGAATGCGAAACGGCGCCTTGAGGTGGACTGCCTGGATGGCGTCCCACTGCTCGTCGCTGATTTTGTGCAGCGGCCCGTTCCAAATGTAACCGGCGTTGTTCACCAGGATATGGATGTCGCCAAATTTTCGAAGCGCGGTTTCGATGAAACCACGAGGAAAATCATCGCTGGTGACGTTCCCGGGATAGGCAATGGCCACGCCGCCCGCTTCCGTAACTGCGCGCGCGGACGCCTCAGCTTCCGCAGTATCGAGGTCGTTGACCAGCACACGCGCGCCCTCCGCGGCAAGTTTCTGCGCGACGCTTCTGCCGATGCCACGTCCCCCGCCGGTGACGAGCGCGACCTTTCCGTCCAGCCTGGTCATTGCCATGGCATCCGCTGGTGAACCGCGATGGTTGGCGCCTAAAGATCACGAATCGAGAGCACGCGAAGCTTGGCTTCGGCGAAACGATGCTAGTATAATAACCTAAAAGCCGGGAAAAAACTTGGCATACGCTTCACCAGGGAGGAAGAAGACCATGAACCGAGGATATTCGTCGGCGCTATTCGCCGTGTCATTGACGGCGATTGCCGTTTGGGGCCTGCCGGGCTCCGCCTTCGCGCAGGAAGAGGGCGGCACCAAGACCGCTCATGAGCTGCGCGCCGCATACGACAAAGACATGAAAGGCAAGACGATCGCCTTTCTGCCGATCGCCACCGGCGTGCCGCTGATGGACGAATGGGGGCGTGTCATCAAAACCGAAGCTGAATGGCGCGGCATGAAGTTCATCGTGCGCGATCCCGCGCTCAATCCGGCAGCCATGCAGCAAGCATTGACCGCACTGATCGACGAGAAGCCCGACGTTATCGTCGTGCAAAATCCGAGCGTCACGCTGCTGATGAAAGAACTCAAGCGTGCCGAAGCGCAAGGTATCCACGTTGTGCAGATGAACATGTCATCCAACTACAAGTCGGACGCCTTCGTCGGCGCCGACTGGTACGAGGTTGGCAAGATGCTTGCCGAGGATGTCGTCAAGGTCTGCGGAACGGGCAGCAATACGTCCGGCGAAGTGCAGATCGTGCAGGGCGAATTGACCGCGGCCGCCAGCGTCGATCAGATCGCCGGCATCATGGACGGTCTCAACAAGGATAAGGCCATCAAAGTCGTGTCAAACCAGGCGGCCTTGTGGGATGCCAACAAAGCGCTCGACATCACCGCGACGGTGATTCAGCAACACCCCAATCTGTGCGCCAGCATCGGCTTCTGGGGCATTATGGAATCCGGCGCGGCGCAAGCCATTCGCAACGCCGGCAAGATCGGCCAGGTCAAGGTCTATGCGTCCGGTGAAGGCTCGCAACTCGATTGCGATCAGGTCGCGCAAGGGAACTTTTACAAGTTCCTGAGCTACACGGCGACCGAGCAAGGGCACGACGCCTTCGTGGCCGCGGAAACATTGCTGCAAAGCGGTGATAAACCCGGCGCGACGCATCGCGAGTACTACACGCGGCCGGTGTGGCTCGATAAGGCCAATGCCAGCGGCGCAAATTGCTATGCGGTGCCGAAGCCCCCGACATCGACGGCATCGAACTAGCAAAAAGCCGGTCGACCGCCGACCTCAAAAACCCGCTTCCGCCGCAATTTGGCGGGAGCGGAATGCATTCCGCGGAGAGGACCGATGTCGACAACTGCTCTGCAAGCGCCCAGCCGCCGGCCGCTGCGGCTGCCGTCCTCGTGGTCGCCGCGGCTGTTCTTGTCCGAGCTTTTGCTCAAGCAGTGGTTTGAGCCGATCATCCCGTTCACGGTGATGATTGGTCTGCTGCTTTACTTCTCTCTCACTATCAAAGATTACGCCTCCATCGCCAACGCAGTTTCGCTGATGCGGCTGTTTGCCGAATTCGGCTTCGTCGCGCTCGGCATGGCTTTCAGCCTCATTTCCGGCGGCATCGACCTCAGTGTCGGCGCCAACTTTGCGCTGTGCAATTTCGCGGCGTTGTTTTTCCTGTTCGTGCTCGGTTTCCCGGCCTGGCTTGTCGTTCTGGCGACGCTTGCGACCGGCGCGCTGGTCGGCGCCGGCAACGGCATTCTGATCGGCTATCTCAAAGCGCGGCCGTTCCTGACGACGCTCGTGACGCTGATCATACTGCGGGCCGGGGTCAACCTGCTCAACGAACGCTTCGCCACGGTTTTCGCCACCAACTCGATCGACAGCGACGCCTGGGACTTTCTGGGCGAAGGCAGCATCCTCGGGGTCCCGGTCAACGCGGCGACGCTGATCGTAGTGCTTTTCATCGGACACATATTCCTCAGCCGCTCGCGCTACGGCTGGCATCTCACCGCCATCGGCGCCAGTCGCAAAGCGGCCCGCCATGCCGGCATCCGAGTCGAGCGCATGCTCCTCGCGACCTACATGCTGTCGGGCATTTTATGCGCCGCCGGAGGAATTTTCTACGCCGCGCGGCAGGGCAGCACCGACTCGACCACCGGTGTCGGCTGGGAATTCCAGGCGCTGACCGCCGTCATCATCGGCGGCGCTTCGGTCGCCGGCGGGCGCGGCACTGTGTGGCGCGCCATGATCGGCGCCATCATTATCTTCGTGATGACCAACGGTCTCGTCCGCATTGGCATCCCCGGCTACATCACCTCGGCCATCACCGGCGTCATTCTTCTGATTGCCATCGGCATCGACGTCAAATGGGCGAAAAACCGCGGCAAAGTCATTCAGAAAATCTACGTCAACCCGGCGGTGCTGCCGCTCTCGCCGGTGGCGTCGATAAAACGCGGCAGCAGCTCACCCTACGCGCAAAACGACCGACTGGTCGGCGCCGAAGCACTCGGGCTGGATCTGGTCGAGGGTCCGGAGGACGTCATCCTCGACCGTCACGACCGGCTATACGGCTCAACGCGCGACGGCAACATCATCCGCTTGTCCGGCGAAAGGTTTGAAACCCGCGAGGTGTTTGCTCACATCGGCGGCCGTCCTTACGGCATGCAGTTCGACAAAGACGAAAATCTGATCGTTTGCGTCGGCGGCATGGGCGTGTACGGCGTAAAGCCCAGCGGCGAGGTGTTCAAGGTCACCGACGAGACCGGCCGCACCTGGACCAAGCTCAACGACGATTCGCGCGTGCGCATGGCGGACGACCTCGACATCGCGCCGGACGGCAAGATCTATTTCAGTGATTGCACGACGCGCTATGAGGCCTCCAACTATCCGCTCGAAATCGTCGAAGGCCGGCCGAACGGCCGCGTGCTGTGCTACGATCCCAAGACCCGGACAACAAGCAAGGTCATCAAGAGCTTTTACTTTCCGAACGGCATCTGTACGGCCCACGACGGCCGTTCGATATTCATCGCTTCGACAACCGACTGCCGGATCTACCGTTATTGGCTGGAGGGTCCGAACCGCGGCTCAACCGAAATATTGATCGACGAGATTCCGGGCCACCCGGACAACATCAACCGCGCCTCCGACGGCAATTATTGGCTCGCTCTGGTGGGCATCCGCACGCCGTCGTTCGATCTCTCTATGCGCAAAGCGGCGTTTCGGCGGCGCATGGCCAAACAAGTGCCGTTGGACGAATGGCTCGGACCAAATCTCAATTATGGCTGCGTCGCGAAGTTCGACGACGCCGGCAACATTCTCGAAACCTATTGGGATCCGACCGGCGTTTCGCACGCTTCGGTGACCTCGATGCGCGAGCATAAAGGTTATCTCTATCTGGGCGGACTCGAGAATAACCGTATCGGACGCATCAAAATCGATGGCGCCGATCCGACCTGGACCGGCTACGAAGCCTATTGGGGCAACAAGCGACGGGCGTGATGTGATGGGCTTTCTCACCTATCTGCGGCGCGACCTCGAACAGATCTTTTTTAAAGATCGCGATCCGCACGCCATTCCCTCGATGGACGGAGCGTTCAGCCCCAATGATCGTCTGGATCATCTGGCGCCAATCGGAGAACCGCTCATCGGCGCCGATGCCGCGGCCGTGGCTCCGGACGGCACGGTCAGCGTGTCGGCCGAGAATAAGATTTGGCAGCTCAGCGGCGACGGCTATCAACATCGCGCGCTGCTCACTGAATTCGACAGCAATATCGGTGCGCTCGCTTATGGTCCCGACGGGCAGCTCGTAGTGTGCACGGCACGCGGCATTGCAAAGTTGGACGCCGCCGGCCGGATCACCAAACTACTGACCGAGGCCGAAGGGCAGCCGTTGCGCTGCCTCACCGCAATCGCCGTCGCGCCTGACGGCGCGATCTTTGTCTGCGACGGCAGCACCCGACACAGCGCCGAAGATTGGTGCGTCGATCTGATGGAGCGCAACCAGCTGGGGCGCATCATTGCGTGCGGACCGGCGCTCGATAATGCCCGCGTCCTGCTGCGGGACTTAAATTATCCGGCCGGGCTGGCGATAGCCGATGACCGGTTCTGGTTCACCGAAAGCTTTGCGCATCGATTGAGCCGTGCGCCGATTGTCGGACGCGGCGCCATTGGTACGCCGCAGATCGTGATCCGCAATCTGCCCGGCTATCCCTCCCGGCTCACGGCCACGGGGTCCGCCGGTTTCTGGCTTAGTCTTTTCGCCGTGCGGACGCACCTGGTCGAGTTTGTGCTCAGGGAAGATGACTTCAGCAAGGAGATGATGCTCACCATCCCGCGCGACTATTGGGTTGCGCCCGCGCTCACGAGTGGCCGCGATTGCCTTGAGCCGCTGCAGGTCGGCGCGCTGCGGGCTCTTGGCGTCGAAAAGCCGTGGGCACCGCCGCGCTCCTATGGCTTGGCGGCAAGGCTGGACGCGAATGGCGACGTTGTCGAAAGTCTGCACAGCCGTGTCGGAGGCCGATATCACGGCATCACCGCCGCGGTGGCAACGCCGCAAGGCGTAATTCTCGTGTCAAAAGGCGCTGGCCGCCTGCTGCTGCACCGAACGGAACTTCAACAATGAACAAGATCGCCACCCTGGATTCGCCCGCGGCGGTCGCCGCCCCGACCTCGCGGCAGCCGGTGCTCAGTGTCAGCGGCGGCAGTAAAATCTACGGCGGCGTGCACGCCATCGAGGGCGTGGATTTCGACCTGTACGCCGGCGAGGTCCATGCGCTCGTCGGTGAAAACGGCGCCGGCAAATCGACGCTATGCAAGGCCGTCGCCGGCGCCATCCGGCTTACGTCGGGCACGTACTGCGTCGATGGCCACCCGGTTGATTTCCAATCACCGCGCGACGCTCTCGCGGCTGGCATCTGCATGGTCTATCAGGAGACCAGCCTCGTCCCGACGATGACGGCGGCGCAGAATATCGAGCTCGGGAACGAGAAGCTCTTGACGCGCTTTAGCACCCTGAACATCCAAGCTCAGCAGCTTTTGCAGTCGCTTAATTTCCAGGTCGACCCGGCGATACCGGTCGCTCTTCTCGGCACCGCCAAGCGCCAAATGGTGGAGATCGCCCGCGCCATCTACAACAAAGCGCGCATCATTATTTTTGACGAGCCGACGGCCAGTCTCACTCCCGAAGAGATCATTCATTTCTTCAACCTGGTGCGCGACCTGCGCGCCCGGGGCGTCGCCATCATCTATATCTCGCATGCGCTGGAGGAATCGCTGAAGATTTCCGATCGCATCACTGTGCTGCGCGACGGCAAACTGGTCATCACCGCCAAAACTTCCGAAATGACCCGCGAGAAGCTCGTCCGTTACATGGTTGGGCGCGAAATCACCCAGACCTATTACGCGCGCGAAGGCGCCAAAGAACGACATCACCGCGCCGAGAAGGTGCTCGTCGTTGAGAACGTGACAATGGGCGCGGTCGTGAAGAATATGTCATTCTCGGTCTATGCCGGCGAGGTCGTCGGCATCGCTGGTTTGATCGGCTCGGGTCGCACCGAGATCGCCAAAATCATTTTCGGCGCGCTCAAGCGCAACCTGATCAACGGCGGCATGATTTATTTGCGCGGCAAACCGGTGCGCTATCGCGTGCCCAAACAGGCGATCAACGACGGCATCGGTTACGTCACCGAAGATCGCAAGCAAAATGGTTTCTTTGAAACCATGCGGATCGACGACAACATTTACTTGAGCAAGTTGGCGACGAAAGCTGGTTTCACGTTTCTGTTGTCCAGCGCCGCGCGCAACAAAGTGGCGAGTTATTGGATAGAGCGCCTGAAAATCGCGGCACTGCAGCGAAAAGCGCGGATCGTCGAGCTCTCAGGCGGTAATCAGCAGAAAGTCGTCATCGCCAAGTCGCTGGCGCAGGATCCATCGATCATCATTTTTGACGAGCCCACGCGCGGCGTCGATGTCGGGACAATTCCCGAAATCCACGCCCAGATCCGGCGTTTGGCGGATGAGGGCAAGGCGGTCGTCGTGATTTCTTCGTATCTGCCGGAAATCCTCGCCGTTTCCGACCGGGTTCTGGTGGCGCGGCTCGGGCGTATCGTTGCCGAGTTCGATGGCGCGACGGCGACCGAAGACAGAATAATGTATGCGGCCATCCATTAAAGGCATGAACTGCGAAGCGCCGAGCGTGAGGAAGGACAAAGGCACATGGCAACGGTGATAGCCGCCGCGCCCGGCAAGGCGGCGCCCTGGCGCGGCCTGAACAAGCTCAGCCAGGAACAGGTCGTTGGCGTCATCACTGTAGTGTTGCTCATCGTCTTCGCGGTGGCGCTGCCGGGCTTCGCCACGACACAAAACATCCTCGGACTCATCCGCAGCATATCGATTCTGGGCATCCTCGGCTTAGGAATGGGACTCGTGGTCATCAGCCGCGGTATAGATTTGAGCGAAATCGCGCTGATGGCGTGCCCGTGGGCAATCGCGCTGATAGCCATCGACCGCGGTCTTCCATCGTTTTGGGCGGCGGTGCTCGCGCTCGTCCTCGCGGCCGGCATCGGCGCCGTCAACGGCGTAATGGTTGCTTTCATCGAGGCCCCGGCCCTTTTTGTTACACTGGCGACCACGCTTGCGATCTATGGGGCCGCCTATTGGATAGCGCCGGTCTATGTGGTTTACGCCAACCATGCAGCACCGGAGCTTTTGTTTTTCGGGCATGCCAGCGTCCTCGGCATACCGATGCCGATTTTCGTCTTTGCGGCGGCTGCGCTCGTGATGCATGCCTTTTTGTCGTGCACCTCGATAGGCCGCTTTATCTACGCGCAGGGCGACAATCCGGACACCGCGCGTCTGTCCGGCATCGCGCTTCGTCCGCAGACTGTGCTCGAACATGTACTGGTGGCGGTCTTTGCCTGGCTGGCTGGATTGGTCTGGATCGGCCAAACCGGCAGCATGCAGACAAACATCGTCATCAATGGAACGCAGATTTTTGACGTCATCCTCGTGGTCGTGCTTGGCGGCATCAGCCTTGTCGGCGGCCGCGGCGGCGTGTTCAGCGTTGTGGTCGGCTGCGCGCTGATCGGCACGTTGCTCAACGCGTTCACGATCATGGACGTCAATAGCGAGGTCCAGAACATCATTCGAGGCATCGTTTTGCTGCTCGCCATCATCGTCGATAATTGGCTGCACCCGCGCGACGAAGAGACGGCGCGACAGGGCGATTAATGAACGTTTGCCCCGGCGACGCCGCGTATCACGGCAATCTTTTTCGGGACCTAATGCGGCAACGACCGACCTTTGACAGCAGCCAGCTGGCCGGTAAGGTTCGCAGAAAAGGCGAAAGCGGGAGGAGTTCGGGGAATGGCCGGCTTACATTTGCTTGATCGCAACATCGGCGGCGAATATCCGCGCTTTGCGACCGACGCCGACTTGCGCGCTTTTGAGGAAACTCCTTACCGAGAGCGCATCGCCGCGGAGAGTACCTACGACGCGATCCGACTGGGCGCGGCCCACAATCCCGATGCGCCTGCGATCCAATTCCTGCCTAATTCGGATCCGGCCGATAAACCCATCGTCATCAGCTATCGCGATTTTTTTGCCCGTGTGACGCAAGCGGCAAACGCATTTCACGCCCTCGGCGTCGGTGCCGGCGACGTGGTGAGTTTCCTGCTGCCGCTCTTGCCCGAGGCTTTCATTACGCTGTTCGGCGCCGAGGCCGCCGGCATCGCCAATCCCGTCAATCCGTTGCTTGAACCGCATCAAATCGCGGAAATCCTGGAATCAGCGCGGACCCGCGTGCTAGTCGCTCTCGGCCCGATGCCCGGAACCGATATTTGGCAAAAGGTCGAGCAGGTGCGCGGATCGCTCAAACACCTCAAGGCGATCGTGCAGGTCCACGGCCCCGGCGATCCGGCGAATGGCATCTATTCGTTTAACGACATGGCAGCGCAGCCATCGGACAGACTTATCAGCGGCAGGAAGATCTGCGGCGAAGAGACTGCGGCCTACTTCCACACCGGCGGAACGACAGGCACGCCCAAGCTGGTCCGCCACAGCCACACCAATCAGGTCTATCAGGCTTGGGTCGTGAACCTGCTGCTGAAATCGAGACCGGGAAAGAATCTGCTGTTCGGCCTGCCGCTGTTCCACGTCGGCGGCTCGCTCACACAAGGTCTCTCGACGCTTTCGGGCGGCGGCTCCCTCGTCGTGCTGTCGGGCGCAGGGTGGCGCAATCCCGCGAGCATCAAGAACGTTTGGGCACTCGTCGAACGCTACAAACCCGAGACGCTGGGGGGCGTTCCGACGGTACTCGCCGCGGCGCTGGGTATCCCGCCGGGCAGCGCCGACTTGTCGAGCCTGCGCCAGGTATCTGGCGGCGGGTCAGCTATTCCCGTTGCCGTCGGTCAGATGATTCAGGACAAGTTCGGCCTTCCGGTCCTTGAAGTCTACGGTATGACCGAAACGTCGAGCGTGCACACCATAGCTTATTCGGATCGACCGATCCGGCTCGGCTCGGTTGGGCTGCCTGTACCCTACTCCCGCGTGCGCGTCGTCAAGCTCGACCACGAGGGCAAATTGGAACGCGACTGCGCGGTGGACGAGATTGGCGTCGTGATCATGGCCGGGCCCGGCGTTTTCGGCGGCTATCTCAACGAACAGCATAACAAGGGCGCTTTTGTTGACGGCCATTGGGTCAATTCCGGCGATCTTGGCCGCATCGACAAAGACGGCTTGCTGTGGATCACGGGCCGCGCCAAGGACCTCGTGATCCGCGGCGGCCATAACATCGATCCCGGCCCGATCGAAGACATTCTGTTCCAACACCCCGCCGTCGCTCTCGCCGCCATTGTCGGCCAGCCCGACGCGTATGCCGGCGAATTGCCGGTCGGCTATGTCCAGTTGAAGGCGGGAGCGACGGTTGAGCCAGGCGAACTTGAAGCCTGGGTGCGCGAGCGTACGCCCGAGCGTGCGGCGGTGCCGGTCCAGATTTACAGCATCGATCCGATGCCGCTCACCGGCGTCGGCAAGGTCTTTAAGCCGCAGCTGCGGTGGGATGCCGCCACCCGAGCCCTCACCAAGATTCTCGTCCCGCTCACGGAAAAAGGAATCGCCTGTAGCGTTCGGGTCGGTCCCCACGGCAGCCACGGCAGCATGGCGACAGTCACGCTCGTCGACGTTCCGCAGGATCGCCGCGACGCGATTGCCGAGGAGGTGCACACCAAGCTCGGCCCATTTGTGTTGCGCCACGAAGTCGTTTTCAAGTAGGCGCCCAGCAGTGCCCCGCTCGGGCGTTCCGCGGCTGTAAGGCGTTGCAAGACCGCCGTTAGGCAATCTTCTCCGCATCGCGCAATGACTGAATCATTGACGTACGCATCATGTAATTCCGGTGCCTGACCGGATCGGCCGCAATTTCACGTAGATCGTCATAGTAAGCACGCCGCGCATGCGGGTCGCGAGCGTCGAGAATGGCACGGTTGCGCAAAGTAGTTTGTTGGACCACGTCGAGCGCAACCTGACGGCGTTGCCGACTGTAGCGCTCCAGATGGTCCAACGGCGCGCCGCCTATCACCTCAACCAGCGTCCCGCTAAGATTAAATGCATCGTGGATGCCGCCGTTAAGGCCCATTCCTCCTAAGGGATTGTTGACGTGGGCGGCGTCGCCGGCAATCAGTATCCGCCCCTGCACATAGTTCGACGCCACGCGTTCATGAACGCGATATCCGGTTTGGTGGGTTATTTCGTAGTGTTGCTGGTGCGGCAGCACGCCTTGGAGCAATTGCTGCGCACGCAGGGGAGACGCGACATCTTCGTCCGTCAAAGTTGAATCGACCGGAAAAAGCGCCCGCCAGACCCGCGCTGTCCGGATCAACACGAACCATTGCTCGGGGTCTGAAAGATACGCGATGTTTGCGATATCGGGCATTGCCTGGCGAAAATCGAATGTCGTGGAGATCGTCAGGAAGATCTCCGGGATGGTAAATCCATCAAAGTTGACTTCCATCGCCTTGCGCACGACGCTGCTGATGCCATCGGCGCCGATCAGAAAGCCTGCGTCGATCGTTTCGCTATTGCCGGTTTCGGTCTTCAGATCGAGCTCAACCCCTAGGGAGCTTTGCCGAGCGGCGACCGCTCGCGTGTTAAAGCGCAGCGTGGCCAGCGGATTAGCTTTCAGGCGCGCGTAAAGGAGCTCGCCAAGACGCCACTGCTCGCATTGAAGCCGATATGGATGATCGGTGTCCGACTCTAGGAATGAAAGATCGAAAGTCGCGACCACGCCCTCCTTCCGATCTCGGAACTGCCATGTCGGGCAAATCAAGCCCTGCTCGATCATTTCACCGACGACGCCGAAGCGCTCGAGCATATCGAGCGTCGGGGGATGGAAGGTCGAGGCGCGCAGATCGTGAGGAAGTTCTTCGCAGGCCTCGACGAGCGTGACCGGAATTCCCTGTTCCACCAAAAGCGAGGCCGTCACAAGGCCGACAGGGCCTGCGCCCACGATGATGACTGTTTGGCGCTTTTTGCTGTTCATGCTTGGTTGGCGTTAAGGTCGCGAATTCTTGGCGTTGTCATCCAGCCCGAAGGGCGTCCGGCGATTTGCGCACAGCCGGCCGACCCGTCTCAATCGGCTGCCAAACACCCTCAACCGGCCGCGTAAAGTTTATGTGCGCGGCCATGCAGGCGCCGGCCCAGCGCGGATTATGACGGCGAAACGCCTCGATCAGTTCGCGGTGCTGATCGTTGGAACGACCGATATCGACCGGGGCCTTCCAGACGTAATGCTTCAGAAGCGGGAGCGGTATCGCTAGCGCCGACGCTACCGCCGCCGCGAGTTGCCGCGAACCTGCCTCCTCGATCACGATTCTATGAAAGGCGTTATTCAAAATAAGAAATTGTGTCAGTGTTCGGCGCGAGACCTTGCGACCAAGGGCTTCGATTTCGTTGCAGATACTTTGCAGCCTCTCGATTGCCGCTTCGCCGATACGGACCGCGGCCAGTTCGGCAGCAAAACCTTCAAGTCTGACCCTGATTTCGAACACCGCATCCGCTTCAAAGGGCTCGAATTCGGCGACACGGCTACGTCCGTTTGTTCCAGTAACAACGAGCCCTTCGCCGGCGAGACGGCGCAGCGCTTCCCGTACCGGAGTGCGGCTCGTCGCCGTCAGCGTCGCGAGTTGTTCCTCGCCGAGACGTTCGCCGGGCTTTAAAGCGCCATCCAGAATTCGACGCCGAATATCTTCGTAAGCCCGATCCGCAAGCCGTGTGACCCCGCTCGCTCCGTCGTTTCTGCGATCGTCGAGGGCGTCGAAATCCCTGAGCATGAGGCCAACCTTATGGACCGCGACCAATTGTATACATATCTAGGATGCGGTTGCCACTTTTAGCGCCAATTGCTCGGTCTTCCAAGATATTTTGTATACAAACGCAGTCGGGCCTGCTAGTTTTTGTGGTCGACCGGACCAGGTGCTGCAATCGCATGGAAGACCAGGTGCTGCAATCGCATGGAATACGATTTCGTTCCTCTGCCCCAGCGTAAGCCGCTGCACTGGCCCAACGGCAAACGCCTTGCGGTCATGCTGACAACGAATTTGGAATATTGGGACGCCGTAAAGGACTCCCCAAAACCCTCATATCCCGGTGGCCCGGGCATCGTCGGCGGCGATCTTCCGGCTAACGTTTATGACAACCCGAACTACACGTGGCGCGAATACGGCCAGCGCGTCGGCGTGTGGCGGATGTTCGACGTCTTCGATGCGGAGCGGGTGCCATCAAGTTGCACCATGAACGCAAAGATGGGCTTGGAGCGACGCGCCGTCGTCGAAGCCGCTCTGCAACGTGGCTGGGAGGTCGTCCCCCACAACTACGTTCAAACCGAGTTGCTGACCGACTACATGTTCGATGAACAAAAGGAGCGAAGCGTCATTCGCGAGACGCTCCGCGTCTACAAAGACGTATGCCGGAAGCCGGCGAAAGGCTGGTTATCGAGCTCACTGCGCTGCACGCTCAACACGGTCGATATCCTGGTTGAAGAAGGTCTTATTTTTACAACCGACCTTCTCAACGACGATCAGCCATACTTGGTGAGGACGCGGTCCGGAAAACCAATGGTTTCCATACCTTATACTTCGGAAGTGAACGACTTCACCGTTTTTATGCGCCAGGGAATGGACGTCGCGGGTGCTCTGACGGTCTTCAAAGAACAATTCGACTGGCTGTATGGCGAAAGTGCCTCCAGCGGCCGCTTTATGAATATCGGCCTGCACCCGCACGTCATCGGCCAGCCTTTCCGCATTCGCGCGCTGCGTGATTTTATTCGATACGTCAAACAATTCGACGGTGTCTGGTTTGCGACGCGAGAAGAAATCGCGGAGTGGTATCTGAAAAACCACGAGACCCACATCGCCACGGAAACGGCCGGTCGGAGTTGATTTCGAAGCGCCGCCAATCTTGAAATCAGAGATGCACGCATGACTGATGTCCTCGGCTGGCGACGCAAATTCGGCGTCATTGGACCTTCAACCAATACCGTTGTGCAGCCCGATTTTGACGCCATGCGCCCGGTGGGAGTGACCAACCACTATCGGGGCATTTTCACGCCCAACGCCGATGCCGTCAGCAACGAGAGTTTCAGGGCGGCGACCGATGTCATCGCGGGAAACGTGATAGACGCCGTTCGCAACGTTATGACCTGCGGACCACACTACTTGGTGATGGGAATGTCGGCGGTCACATTTATCAACGGCGCAAAGGGCGCGGACACGTTTCAACGGCAGATCGAGCAGGTCGCAGGCGTCAAACTCAGCATCGGAAGTCACGCCACTACCGCTGCGCTGCGCCGTTACGGCGGCGTCAACCGCATTGCAGTGCTGTCGCCGTACTGGCCTGTTATGAACACCGAGGTCATTCGCTATTTTACCGATATGGGATTTAGCGTGGTCCGAGACGTGTGCCTCAAATGCAAATCCTGGACGCAGATTGCCGAGCAAACGACCGACACGTTGCGGAACGTCCTTCGCGAGCTTGACGGCGACGATATCGATGCGATTGTTCAGGTCGGAACCAATCTATCGATGGTGCGGCTCGCTGCCGCCGCTGAAATGTGGCTCGGTAAGCCCGTCCTTGCTATTAACACCGCGACGTACTGGCACGCCCTCCGCGCCAATGGAATCGACGATCGTATGGAGGGACTTGGTCAACTTCTTTCGGACTTCTAGATTGCTGACAGAAAGGCCATGCTACTCCATCACCAAATCGCAGTTGATCGGATCATCGACATCGATCCCTTCGCATTGCCGGCCGATTTTCTGTTCCCGTCCGTGACGGCGGAGAATCTCAAAACGGCCGCCGCGATACTGCCGGCGGGCCACGTGGACTTTGCAACCGGCGACATTCTTCTTGCGATTCAGAGTCACCTTATTCGCTTCGCCGGAAAGACTATCCTGGTCGACACATGCGTTGGCGAACACAAATCGCGACCGTTGCGAGCGGAATGGAACCAACGCAGCGGCACTCGATATCTCTCCAACCTTGCGGCAGCCGGGTGCAGGCCCGAACAAATCGATTTCGTGATGTGTACCCATTTGCACGCCGATCACGTCGGCTGGAATACGCGACTTGAATCCGGGCGCTGGGGGCCGACATTTCCGCGGGCGCGTTACCTCATGAGTCAGCGCGAGCTCGACCAACGCGCCCACGAATCACGACAATCGGCGGCAGCAAACCACGGCAGCTTCCAGGATAGCGTCGCCCCGTTGTTGGATGCCGATGTCGTCGACGTCAAGAAACCGGGCGACGAGATTAACGACGGAACCATGATCGTTGATCTTGCCGGCCATTCACCAGGCCAAATCGGCCTCAAGATCGCCGCAACCGCCCGATCACCCGTGCTTTTTTGCGGCGATGCAATCCATAGTCCGTTGCAAGTTTTGTTTCCCGATTTGTTCAGCAAATTTTGTTCTGATCCCGCGCTGGCCATCGAGACTCGACGCAGGCTGCTGGAGCATTTGGTCGGCGAGAGCGTGGAAATCATTCCCGGTCATCTTCGCGGCCGCGCCATGCGCATAAGCGAAAAAGGCGGGCACTTTTATCCGCACATCGACACATAGCGGCAGTCATGACCGGCATTCCGTATCTCGTCCGAGCGCGCAAGTTCACAATGCCGGTGCTCGTCGCGACGCTGATTGTGGCGCTCGCGGTCTGCTGTTCCGTATTTGGCGGGCCGGGCCTCGTGCGCCAGCTCGTTTCGGGCTTGATGCTCGGCTCGATCTATATGATGGTTGCGGTAGCCTTCACCCTCACTATCGGCGTCCTGAACTTTCTGAATTTTACAATCCCGACATTGTTCATGCTGACCGGAATGGTGGCGTGGGGTTTGATGGCGAAGGGCTATATCAATTTTGCGGGCGGCTGGGCGTGGCTTGTAGCGCTTGCCTGCGGCATCGCCGTCGCGGTTCTTGCGTCGCTACTGGTTGAACGATTTACCTTTCGTTACCTCAAGGTCAAACACGGTGACGCGATCGAACACGCGATCCCCCTGGTATCGTCGTTGGGTTTTTTATTGATTTTCGAGCACCTCGTCCTGATTTCCCTTGGATCGGAATCGCACCGCTTTTTTGTTCCATTCAAGGCTGATTTTCATGTCGGCAACCTGGTCTTCGGCATCCCCCAACTTGCGAGTAGCCTATTCGCGATCGTCACAGTGGGCACGCTGAGCTTCGTTCTGAAAAAAACCAACACCGGCCGCGCCTTGCGAACCATTGCGGATAGCGCCGACACCGCGTTGCTGCTGGGCGTAGAGACCAAAAAACTCGTTCCGATCGTCTTTATCCTGACCGGCGTCATGGCCGGTCTCGCAGGCGCGCTTTTCACCGTCAATTACGGGGAGGTATCGCCGTTCATGGGCGATAACGTCGGCACCAAGGCGATTGCAGCAATGGTGCTGGGGGGATTGGGCTCGATTTGGGGATCGATCGTCGGCGGTCTCATCGTTGGTGTCCTCGAGACGCTCTCTATTTATTTTTTTGGCGGCGACTCCGTGCAGATGGTCGTTTGGGGCGCCCTGCTGGCAATCATCATCCTACGTCCGCAAGGTCTGCTGGGCGTCGCTGTCTCCGCGAGGTCGAGGCTGTGATGCTGACTAGGCTCGGCTGGTGGCAGATGGAGATGAGGTCGTCATGAGCGGCTACACCGCCGGCATCTTCGCTATTTTCTGCATCAATCTCATATTCGCCTACGGCATCTTCGTGCCGGCCGCGTCGGGGCAGATAAATCTCGGCGGCGCCGGCTTTCAAGCCATTGGAGCGTACGGAGCCGGCTGGCTGTCGAGCGTTGGCGCCCAACCGATGTGGGTTACGATACCCGCAGCGACGCTGGCGGCCGGATTAGTCGGCTTCCTGATCGCGTTTCCCGTGCTGCGAACGCGCGGCGTCTATATGGTGCTTGCGACATTCGCCTTCGGCGAGGCGATTGCGGGCTTGCTGTTGTGGACACAATTCTTCGGCGGAGCGATCGGCATGGTCGTGCCGGCACATATAGAGCTGTTAGGCATTGCCGCCTGTGCCTTGGCCGTCACATTATTCGTTTTCTATCTTATGGCGACCCGGTTCGGCATGGTCGCGCGTGCCATCAACGATGATGAGGCGGTGGCGGTCTTGATGGGCGTAAATGTCCGTGCCGTGCGAGTCGCCGCATTCACTATTGGTGGCGCTTTAGTCGGTCTATCGGGCGCTGTTTACGCACATAACTTCAGCTTTATCGAAGCTCAATATTTCAACTCATTCCTGTCGATGTATGTGCTGCTCTACGTGCTGTTCGGCGGAGTTCAGACGGCCTGGGGTCCTCTCGTCGGCACATCGATCTTTACGTTGTTACCTGAGTTTATGCGGATGGGCGGATCGTGGCGCTACGTTGTTTTCGGTGTCGTCATTGTCCTCATGATGGCATTGCGGCCACAAGGATTGATCACCCGCGCGCTTGTTGAGAAATTGTCGCCACGCCGCTTGCTCGCCAGGCAGTTATCAATCGAGAGCAGCGCATGACTGTCGCAAGTGCGCTAACGCTCAAAGACGTCACCAAGCATTTTGGCGGCATCGCCGTCGTCGATGGCGTGAGCTTCGATATTCCCGTCGGCGGCCGAACCGCGCTCATTGGCCCAAATGGCGCCGGCAAAACCACGCTGTTTAATCTTATTTCCGGTGTGTTTCCGGTTGACTCCGGTTCGATCCGGCTGTCCGGCGAGCCGATCGAGAACGTCGCTCCGCGCGAGCGGGTGCGTCGAGGCCTTGCCCGGTCGTTTCAAAACATCCGCCTAATGCCCCATCTGTCGATCATCGAGAACGTGATGCTCGGCCAGCATGTACAGGTCGCTGGATTCGCCTCGCGGCTTAGTCCGATTTCATGGCAACGGCGAAACCGATGGCGAGAGCTCGCGCTGGCACGCCTCCGCGACGCCGGCGTTGACATCGATCCGGACGCTGATGTCTCGACCCTATCGTATGGACTGCGCAAACGCATCGAAGTTGTGCGGGCGCTCATGAGCCGCCCAAGGCTGCTGATGCTCGACGAGCCAGTGGCTGGACTTAATCCACGCGAGACAAAAGACTTGACGGCGTTTCTCAAATCAATCGAGCTCTACGTTCCGACGATGTTGGTCGTCGAGCACGACATGTCGTTTGTTCGCGACTTGTGTGATCGCACTATCGTGCTGAACTTCGGACGCGCCATCTACGATGGCCCGACGCACCGGGTCGGCGACGATGAGGACGTGCGGGCGGCCTATCTCGGTCGCGGGCGAATGACAGGAGCCCCCTCTGCTGCTTGAAGTCAAAGAGCTCAACATCCACTACGGTCGTATTCACGCGGTAAAGGATGTCTCTCTGGCGGTCGCGGAAGGCGAGCTTGTGAGCGTTCTTGGCGCCAACGGCGCAGGCAAAAGCTCGCTGCTTCGCGGGTTGCAAGGTCTCGTGTCCTCGACGAGCGGCCGCATTGTTTTCGACGGTGAGGACATCAGCGGTCTTTCCGCGCCGCAGCGCCTTCGGCGACATCTCGCCCTGGTGCCGGAAGGGCGACAGATCGTTCACACTTTGTCGGTCCACGAGAATCTTCAAATGGGCGCTTACTGTCGCGCCGACCAAGGCGTCAACGACGACATCGACGCCATTTACGCGCGCTTTCCAAACCTCGCCCAGCGGCGGAAAGTGGCCGCGTCGCAATTGTCCGGCGGAGAACAGCAGATGCTGGCCATCGGCCGGGCACTGTTGGCGAAACCCAGGCTGATGATGCTCGACGAACCGTCGCTCGGTCTTTCCCCGGTGGCGGTCGAAAAGCTTTTCGACCTTATCGTTGCGCTACGCGAAACCGGGCTCGCTATCCTGCTGGTCGAACAAAATACCCAAATGGCGCTCGAGGTCGCCGCGCGGGGGCTGGTTATGGAGTTGGGCCGCGTCGTCATGCAGGGATCCACCGAAACTCTTCGTCATGATGAACAACTCGCCGAGGCCTATCTCGGGCGCGCTTAGGGTGACTATCCGTCAATCGAGCAGGAGAAGTGGTATGAGCACGTTCCGGCTGGCATTTACCGCAGCACTGACCGCAGCGACACTGACGGTCCTTGCGATTCCGGCGCGCGCCGATGACATCGTCATCGGCCTGAATATGGTTAAATCCGGTGCGTTGAAGGACGTCGGCGAGGCGACCGAAACGTCGGTCGACATTGCGGTCGAAGAAATCAACGCCAGGGGCGGTATCGGCGGCAAAAAAATCAAGCTTGTGAAATACGACACCGGCAGCGATCCTAAACAGGCGGCCACGGCGACGCAGAAGTTTGCCGAAGACGATCACGCGCTCGCCGTCATCGGTCCGTTTTCGTCCGGCGAAGCCGCGGTCGGCTTCCCGGTCGGAGAGCGTCTCGGCATCGTCGAGATATCGAATTCGTCCTCGCAGCCGGGCCTGACCGCGAATTACAGCTATGCGTGGCGATTCGTATCGGACGAAGGCAAGCAATTTACTCGACTGCTCAAGACTCTGAAGAAAAAATCAATTCAGGCGGAAAAAGCCGCCATCCTCTACGTCTCGGACGAGCGTGTGTCGAACATCTCTGGCACCCGCTTCTATCCGACCATCCTCAAAGCCAACGGCATCGCTTTCGGCAACCCTATCGCATTCCAGTACAACACGTTCGACGTCTCGCCGCAGGTGTCGCAAGCCCTCGAGCAGAACCCCGATATCGTCGCGTTGGCGGGCACACCCGACAGCGCCGGCAAAGTGATCAAGGAATTGCGACGCGAGGGGTTTGCGGGCCGCGTTATCGGCTCGCAAATCTTTGCCGACCCGAATTCTATCAGCTTGTTCGGACGCGATGCCGATGGCCTTTTGATCGTCGCCGGATTTTGGTGGGATCGAACCGACGCGACGCGCGCCTTCACAAAAAAATACGCCGAGGAAAATGCGAAACGCGGCCTGTCGTCGAAGACAATCCCGCATCACACCGATGCGAATGCCTACGATATCGTTTACCTGCTCAAGCAAGTGATGGAACAGGTTGGCGTCACGGGCGCACCAGACAAACTTGCGCAGGAGCGCACCGCGATCCGCGATGCCTTAAAGACCGTACGCTTTAGCGGCGTGACCGGCGACAACACCTGCTTCGACGCGCAACGCGACGCCGAGCTGCCTGGGTTCGTCATCGAAATCCGCGACTTGAAATGGAATCTGTTCGATACCTGGCCGGCGGACCCGTGCCCATAGCGTTGATTTCATCCGACAGCCTGCTCACTCGCACGGAGATTCCGATTTGCCCCGATCGAGTCCGCTAATGACCGATGCTGTCGAAAAAGGGGTTGAGATCGTCGCCGAACGGTGATTCCGGTGATTCCGCGGATCACGGGCGTGGAGGCTGCGATGATGGGTCGACGGATCGAGCAATGGAGTCTGTTCTA
>Ga0181531_10000230_pt1 | contig 40436 bp, 32 predicted proteins | sample PEATcosm2014_Bin_38_FD_119743 | JGI IMG/M metagenome (GOLD analysis project Ga0181531, IMG submission 119743) | Peatland microbial communities from MTU Mesocosm Facility, Houghton, MI, USA - PEATcosm2014_Bin11_10_metaG | ecosystem: Environmental > Terrestrial > Soil > Wetlands > Peat | place...
GAACGACACCCGCCATTCGTCCCGCCGTAAAAAACCGTCGGCTTCGCCCCGGTTTTCAAACCACGGGTCGGACAACAGCACGCAAATGGATTTTCCGGCGCTTTCCCCCAGCCGGTAAAGCACAATGCGCTTGTCCGCCTCGCAAAAATGGTCGAACGCGATGTCCAGCGCGTCCTCGGGCGGCGGCGTGAATTTGGTTTGAAAGCCGAGGTGAAAGCCGCCCTGCGCGTCGCGCGATTTTTCGAAGCAAAGATTTTCCTCGAAAATCCAGCGCAGCTCGGTGGCGAAACCGCGCGCGGCGAGCAGTTGTTTCCAGGCGTCCAGCGCCCCGGTCAGGGCCGGGCGATTAAATGGCGTAGGCGAACTCATGACGGTATTAGTCTATCACTGGTTTTGACGAAACCAATCCACAAATTTCAGAATGCCTTCCTCGATTTTGACGCGCGGCTGATAGCCCAGCAACGCCCGGGCCTTGGCCAGGTCTGCATACGTGCGGGGCACGTCGCCCGGTTGCAAGGGGAGGCGCTCAATGATGGCCTTTTTGCCGAGCGCGGTTTCAAGCAGCTCGATGAGGCGGCTCAATTTGACGGTTTGCGATCCGCCAAGGTTGAAGATTTCGTAGGTAAATTTCTTCTGCGTGCAGGCGAAGACGCCGTCCACGATGTCGCTGATGTAGGTGTAATCGCGTTCCGTCGAGCCGTCGCCGAAAACCGGGATCGGTTTGCCCTCCTGGATGAGTTTGGCGAATTTGTGGATCGCTAGGTCCGGCCGCTGGCGCGGGCCGTAAACCGTGAAGAACCGGAGCATCACCACGTCCATGCCATAGACATAATGATACACATGGCCGAGGGCTTCGCAGGCCAGCTTGCTGGCGGCGTACGGCGAGATGACCGAAAACACCGGGTCGCTTTCCGAGAACGGCACCTTGGTGTTCACACCGTAAACCGAGGAGGACGAGGCCAGCAGGGCTTTTCTTACCCCGTGTCGCCGCGCCGCTTCCAGCACATTGACCGTGCCCTCGACATTGACCTGCTGGAAAAATTCCGGTTCATCCAGGCTGGGCCGGACGCCGGCGCGGGCCGCGAGATGGATGACTTGATCGAACCGGACCTGGGCAAATAAATTTTCCAGGGCCTTCACATCGGACAAATTTTTGGAGACGAAGGTGAACGGTTTGCCGAGGGCCGAGATTTCCTTGAGGTTTTTTTCCTTGACCGCCGGGCTGTAGAATGAATTCAAGTCATCCAGGGCCCAGACGGCGTGACCATCGCGCAGCAGCCGCTCGCAAACGTGCGAGCCGATGAAGCCCGCGCCGCCGGTAACCAGAAAATTCATGGCCGAACGCTAGCAACCCGAACACGGGCTGTCGAGTGTTGGGAGAATAAACAACCAAGCAACGAAGAAACAAAGGTTCTTGAGGTCACTTTGTTGTTTTGTTCCCTTGTGGTTCAACTTCACGACTCATTCAACACGTCAATCAATTGCCGTAGACGGCCGTAATCGCGGCGGTTGAACCCGAACGCGATGCGCGCCAGATCCAGATGGTCCCGGTCTTCAGCTTCTTCCGGCGTCGGTTTGATCGGCTCGATGGGCGAACCGTCAATGATGTCGGCAAAGTCCCGGTTTAAAGCGGTGATGGTGGTTGCCGATGGAACGGTTTTGAGCCGGATGACGAGCAAATCCTTCACGAACCGGCTTGAGTGAAAATTCTGGTAAAACCGTGTGATGATTTTCACGGCGGCATCCACGCTGTCGGTGATTTGGTAAAGGTTCAGGTCTTCGGCCGAAATCAGTTTGTCGCGCAGCAAATGTTCGCGGACGTTCCGGTCCCACGTCTTCCAGTAGGTGCTGCCGGGGCGGTCCATGAGCACCAGCGGCATGAGCTGGCTTTTGCCGGTTTGCATGAGCGTGAGCACTTCGTAACCCTCGTCGAGCGTGCCGAAGCCGCCGGGGAACAACACAATGGCGTCCGAGTGCCGGATGAAAATCAATTTGCGCGTGAAAAAGTATTTGAAGGTGATGAGTTTTTTGTCTTCGGCAATGATGGGATTGGCGGATTGTTCCCACGGCAGGCGGATGTTCACGCCGAAACTGTTTTCCAGGCCGGCGCCTTCGTGTCCGGCCTGCATGATGCCGGGGCCGGCGCCGGTGATGACCATGAACCCCGCCTTCGCAATTTTGCGCCCGAACTCGACGGCCTGTCGGTATTCCAGTTCGTTCGGTTGGGTCCGTGCCGAACCAAAAATCGTGACCTTGCGAATGTGCGCATACGGCGCGAACAACCGGAACGAGTAGCGCAATTCCCGCAAGGCCGTCCGGATGACGCGCACGTCGCCGGTGTTCTTTACATCGGTCAGCAGTTTCAGCGCGTTTTCGAGGATGTCGGCGACTTCATCTTCGTTGTAACCGCCTCCCTTGAAGGCAATGAGTTCCCGGACGCGTCTTTGCAGTTCCACATCGGCGGGTTTGACCGCCTTTTGCCCTTTGTTCATGCGGGCAGGATAGCTTCGCCGGCCACAATTGCAACGGTGCGCCGATTTGCAGGTTGACAGGACGGGCGCGGAATAACTACATTACGTCCCCATTTTGCATCCTGCAGAGAAAGGAAGTGAGTTGCGTTGACCGAAATTAAATTAAAAAAAGGCGAGTCAGTGGATCGGGCGTTGCGCCGGCTTAAGAAAAAAGTGGACCGGGAAGGCACTTTGAAGGTCGTGCGCAATCACCGGCATTTCGAAAAGCCGAGTGAAAAGCGCCGCCGCAAGGAAAAGGCCGCGCGGTTTTCCGCGATGCTCACCGCGCGTTACGCGGACCTGTAATCGGTAATTTGCGATTTCCCAAGCCGGGCGCGTCCCTTTAGGATGCGCCCGGCATTTTTATGTATTCGTTTTCCACGTGCTGGAATTCCCACCGTCACACCGACGGCCGCGCCATGTTGCGCGAAATCCGCGAACTGGGCTTTGAATACGCCGAACTCAGCCACGGGGTTTCCATCAGCCTCATGCCGGGCATCCTGGCCGCGGTGGGCGCCGGCGAAATCAAAATTTCCAGCCTCCACAATTTCTGTCCGCTGCCGATGGGCGTGACCCATGCCGCGCCGAACCTTTATGAGTTTTCCGCCGAAAAGGACTACGAACGCGACCTGGCCATTCGTCATACACTCAAGACGTTTGATTTCGCCGAACGCGTCCAGGCGCCGGCCGTCGTCCTGCACCTTGGCAGCATGGAACTGAAGGATTATACCGGCCGGTTGTGCGACCTGCTCGAACGCGACGGGAAACCGACGCCCCAGTTTGAAAAACTCCGCGCTGAAGCCCTGGCCAAACGCGAGACTGCCAAGGGAAAATTCGTGGCACACATGTACGAAACGCTCCGCAAGCTTCTGCCTGAAGCCGAAAAGCGCGGCCTGAAGCTCGGCTGCGAAAACCGACAGGCGCTGGAGGAAATTCCGCTCGAAAGCGATTTCGCGTCATTCTTCAGCGAATTTCCCAGTCCCAATGTGGCCTACTGGCACGACGTCGGCCACGCGCAAATCAAGGAAAACCTTGGTCTCATCCGGCACGTGGCGCATCTGGAATCGCTCGCGGCGCGCCTGGTTGGCTTTCACGTCCATGACGTGCAATTTCCCGACCGCGACCATTCCGCGCCCGGCACCGGCATGATTGATTATGCCGCGCTCAAGCCGTTCGTAAAACCGGAACACATTCGGGTTTTTGAACTCAGCCCGGCGTTGCCGGTCGAAGCCGTCAAATCCGGCATCGCGCACGTCAAAGCCATTTGGGGAAACGAATAATTGTAGCAGCCGACGTGAGTCGGCTCAAATTTCGCCATAAATCAAATGTCAGAGCAGACTGGCGTCTGCTGCTACGATAACTGGACTCGCCATTTGCGCGTAAATCGTAAATCGTAAATCGTAAATGACATCCGCCCTGCCACGCGAGACTGCCACTGAAATCGTCCGCCGTTTGCAAACGGCCGGTTTCGCCGCGTTCTGGGTCGGCGGTTGCGTGCGTGATGTTCTGCTCGGACGCGAGCCGCAGGATTACGACATCGCCACGGACGCGCGCCCGGAACAAATTGAAAAGCTGTTCAAGCGCACCCGCGCTGTCGGACGCAAATTCGGGGTGATGATTGTCGTCGAAGGCAAACAGCAATTCCAGGTCGCCACCTTTCGTGCTGAGACGGATTACCAGGATGGCCGGCGGCCCGGGAAGGTCGTTTTCAGCAGCCCCGAGGCGGACGCGCAGCGGCGCGATTTCACGGTCAATGGGCTTTTTTTCGACCCGATTGCCGAAAAGCTTCACGACTGGGTCGGCGGCGAAAAGGATTTGCGCGCGAAAATCATCCGCACCATCGGTGCGCCGGAGGAGCGCTTTGCCGAAGACCATTTACGCCTGTTGCGCGCGATCCGGTTCGCCGCGCAACTGGATTTTGAAATCGAACCGCAAACGTTTGCCGCCGTCAAAAAACTGGCGCCGAAGATTGAACTCATCAGCGCCGAGCGAATTCGCGACGAACTGGTCAAATTGTTTTCGCCGTTAAAAGTAGGACAGGCTTCCAGCCTGTCTCCGGCTGAAAAGAAAAATTCAAAAAATGGAGACAGGCAAGATGCCTGTCCTACGATTGCTGCGCGCGGGCTGGTGTTGCTGCGTGACAGCCGGTTATTGCCCGGCATTTTGCCCGAATTGATTGCCACGCTTCTCTGCCAGCAATCGCCGGATTATCACCCGGAAGGCACCGTGTTTGAGCACATCCGATTGATGCTCGAAAGAATGCCGCAGGATTCGCCCCCTTCATTGCCGTGGGCGGTGATTTTGCATGACATTGCCAAGCCGGCCACGGCCGAGCGCGACCCGGTAAGCGGCGCGATTCATTTTTACGGCCACGAAAAAGTCGGCGCGGCGATGGCGGAGCGGGTTTTGCAGCGGCTTCGGTTTCCCAAAAAACAAATCGCGGAAATTGTCGCTTGCGTTCAAAACCACATGCAGTTCAAGGACGTGAAACAGATGCGGAAGGCGACGTTGCGGCGGTTGTTGCTGCGCGACACCTTTCCGCTGGAACTGGAATTGCACCGGCTCGATTGCCTCGGCTCGCATGGTAATCTGGAACATTACGAATTTCTGCTGGCGCAGGCGAAGGAATTGAAGAAAAAACCGTTGATTCGGCCGCCGCTGCTCACCGGGAAGGATTTGATCAAGCTGGGCATGGAACCCGGTCCGGCGCTGGGCGCGTTACTGGATGAAATCCGCGAGAAACAATTACAGGACGAATTGAAAACCCCGCGCCAGGCCCAGGCTTGGGTGAAGAAACATCTCCAAGCAATCGAAGACGAGCAGAATTCGGGGTTCCGATTGGGAAAATGAACGGAACCGTTGTGCCCCTCGCCCCGTCCCTCTTTCCCGCCGGGCGGGGAGAGGGTGGCCTCTGGCCCGGTGAGGGGACTGATCTGTCTTCCAAGCGCGTGTTGGGCTTTCATCGGATGGGTGAATGAGGAAAAATATTGTTCGCATGGCTGAGGAACCGATTGAACTGCCGATTGACGGGGTGCTGGATTTGCACACGTTCAAGCCGGGCGAGGTGAAAGACCTGGTGCCGGATTATCTGGCGGCGTGCCAGGCGCGCGGCATACTTCAGGTGCGTATCATTCACGGCAAAGGCATCGGCCATCTGCGCCGGACCGTTCACGCAATTCTCTCGAAACACCCGGAAGTGATTTCCTTCACGCTGGATCATCCGCAATTTGGCGGCTGGGGTGCGACGCTGGTGCAGTTGCGTCCGTTGCCAGCCAAGTGATGGATTTCAGTTCTGAAAAAAGTGCGAGCGGAGGCAAATGGTTGCCGGACGCCAAAGGTCAGGGGACTTTCGAGAAACGCCGGATGAAAACGATGCTCCAGATTATCGTTCCGGCCAAAAACGCGCCCAGCAGCGGCAGAAACAGAGACATGGGCAACTGCGCGGGCGTTGTGCGATTGGCTTGAATCGTCAGATAATAAATTCCCGCCAGAAACAGGACCATGAGACAGCCCATCCAAATCAACTGGCGGGAAATGATGTCAACCGTTTGCGCCCGGCGTTCCGGCGCCAGCCAGTAATCCCGATTCGGCAGATTGAAAACACCGGCCGGCAACCAGTGCATCACCACCGCGAGCGCGACAAAAATCACGGGCACGGCCGTCAGCGTTTCGAAGAAAAAGGTGGTTTGGGAGCGGTCGGTCCATCGGTTCGCCCCGCCGCCAGCGCCGAAGTGAATCGCCACGCGGTCGGGCAATTGCGGCGCGGTGCCGATGACCAGGAGCGCGTAACCGGCGGTCAACAAAGCAAGGATGAGGATGGGAACAAAATTGTTTTTCATATTTTCGTCTGCTGCAACAGCGGTTCGTTTTTCTGAAAAACGAAAATATAAAGAATGGGCAAAATGCCAATGGTGTTAAAGATGGCCAGGCAGATGAACCATGCCAACTGGTCGTGCCGCGCGCTTTTCCACATGGCGATCAGCTTCCAGACGCCGTCCCAAAGTGCCAGGAGGATGATCACAGTGACAAACAGTGCAAACAGAGGGCCTTTCATATTATTTCGTTGGTTGATGGTTCTGGTTGTTCAGATTACTTGATGAAATAGCCGGCACACTTCCATTGTCCATCCTTTCCCAGCATGAACGTGACGGTTTCAATCGCGGATTTTTTGTCGGCGAACGAAGTCTCGAATTGCATGACGACGTATTGTCCGTCGTGCGCGCCGGGCAATTCCGTCATGCGTTGCGCCGATTTCAATTTGCGCGACACCAAATCGCCCAGCGGCTCGCGGAAAGTGTTCATGGAATTTGCCCAGGCCGCTTCCGTGACCGCGCCTTGAAAAATCGCCGAGGCTTCATTCCAACTTTCGGAATAATTGCCGGCGTCAATCAGCGCGAGCCATTTCTGTGCGCCGGAAACGGCGGGTTGAGAATCCGATTCTGGAACGACGCGCTTCAGGATTTTTTCTTTCGCATCACTGACAGCGGATTCCAATTTCGGGTCATCAAGAATCACCAATGCCTGATCGCGGATTTTTTCCGCTTCGGCATTTTGGCCGGCACCGACAAGGATTTCGATCAATTGGCGGGTTTGGTCAATGAAGTTCTGGCTTGCGAACTTCGGCAGTTCCGGCAGGAACGGCACCGGGCCGTTGGCAAACAGCGCATTCGTTCCGGCCATGGCTTCAAGCTGTTCGACGCGTTGCTGCCGCGTCGCGGCCTGTTGGTCTTCCCATGCTTTCATCCGTTCCCAGGACTGGCGAATGCGTTCGAACGCCGTCTGCGGATCGCCGAGGTAACCCAGGCACAAATCATATTCGCCGTGCTGGACAAGCAAGCCCTGGACAAGCTCGTAACATTGTTGTGCCAGCGCCTTGTCTTGCTGTTGGAGGGATTGGAACAACCGATAGGTCGGGTCATCGTCGCCAAGATAATGGTTGATGGAGCTGACTTCCATGAACAAATCGAAATCACCGCGGCCATCGGCAAATTCCTGCATGTCATGGTCGCGGATCTCCAGCAACGCCTGTTTTGCCTTTGGGTAACGCCGGCCCAGTTCAACCCAGTAGGAGAGGGCGAACGAATTGCGCACGCCGGTCTGGGCCGGATCGGACAGCGAGTGATCGTGATACCAAATCAGCCGCTGCAATGACTCCTCGTAGCGGCTCTGGGACATCAAGTCCTGCGCTTCCTGCAAGATTTTTTGCAAATCAACCTTCCCGCCCGGCTCCGGCGTCGGCGACCACGTTTCGGCGGAAGCGGATGGAGCATTCGTTATCCAACCGGCTTTGCTCTCTTCCAGCGATTCGGCCTGGGTGCCAAAATAGAGGCTGGCAAAAGGCTTGCCGTCGGCATACATCGAAACGTGCGGCATCCCGGGTACGAAATTTGGATCAATCAATGCAAAATCGCCGTTGCCTTTGGAAATTTCCATTTCCCGAGTTGAAGCCGTCGGCATGGCCGCATCATTGGTTGTGGTGGTGTAAAGCGCAAGCGATGCATTCTTGTGACTGACGAGATGGTAATGGCCTTTGACGGTCATTTGATTTTCGGTTCGTTCGACGGAAGTGATTTCAATCGAATCGCCCTGGGGAAACCAGGACTGGCCGATGTAGTCGGAGCGGATGGGTTCATTGGCAGGCTGTGCTTGCTTCTGTGTTTGCCGGTTAACGACAAATTGTGCAGCGATGGGTAATCCGATGATGAGGATGGCAATAGCTGCCGGAATCAAAATTATCAAAGTCAGGACTGTCACGGCAAACCGTCGCCAGAAATGGTCAGGCTTTTGGACGGGCGGCCGCGGTTCCTGATTTTCACCAGGTGCCAGGGTGGTTTTGCCTGCGCGTTGACCATTTGCCTCGAACGCCGCGCGCACCTCGCGGCGATTCAACGCCACCAGTGCCCATATCCCAATCGGCAGACCGATGATATTGGCCGGTGCGACAATCATGGCAAGGATGCCGCCGGCGATGCCCGCGCTCCATCGCTCCAGCCGCATTATTTTCAAAGCGCCGTAAATGATGAAACCGCTGAGAGCCATCGCCAGAAGACAAACCAATAAAAGCGCAACGGGCGTGTATACCACCGGGGCCGGCGCCATCGAGCCGGCATGTTTCAGGTGGGAAACCATGAGGAACAGTGTGAAGACTACCCAGTTGAGCACGCCGGTAACCACCAATCCAATGGCCGGGCCTTTGACCTGATAACGCGCGAAATCCATTTTTGCAGAGTCCGGCGTTGCTTTCGAACCCGTCGGCGGCCGAATTGTTGCGAAGGCCGCCCGCACCTCGGGGCGGAACAGTTCCACGCACGCCCAGATTCCAAAGGGCAGACCGAGAATCGCGCCGGGACCGGCAACCGCCGCTATCGCGCTCGCAACCACCGTCAGCGTGTAACGGCGCAAGTTCAGCATGTTGATCGCACCGGCCAAAACCACTGCGGTTGGAATCAGAAAACCGACGGCGGTGAAACCAATCACGGCGTAGGCGACCAGGCTGTTATTTTCGCGGGCCAACGCCGGGACGGTGAAGATCAGCAACCCCAGGGCGAAGAGTAGTTGAAACACTGCGGCAGCAATCAATCCGCGGGCTGGAATTTTCAGGCGTTTGCGAGCCGCCTCGATTTGCGCTGCCGTTTGGACAGATTCATTTGGATTCGCCGGGCCACCCGGTGACGCCGCCGAGATCGTCTCCACCGCGGTCTTTACCTGGCTCGCCTGCTGGTACCGACGTTCCGGTTCCTTTTCCAGCGCGTGCAGGACCACTTCGTCGAGTCGCACATCAATCTGAACCTTTTTCGACGGCGGCTGGAATTTGCCGAGCGGCAGTTCACCGGTAAGCATTTCGTAGAACACGACGCCGAGGGAATAAATATCCGCGCGATGGTCCACGGTCAGCGGTTTCTCAATCTGCTCCGGCGCCATGTAATGCGGTGTGCCCACGGCCTCCTTGGCGCCCGTGAGCGTTTGCTGGCCGGTTTCATCACCCATCATCTTGGCGATGCCGAAATCGGCAATTTTCACCCGGCCGGATTTGTCGAGCAGGATGTTCTCGGGCTTGATGTCGCGGTGGACGATGCCCTGTTCGTGCGCATATTGGAGCGCCTCGCAAATCTTCGGCACAATCGTCAGCGCCTGCTCCGGCGGCATTTTCCCGGTCTGCAGCAACTGCCGCAGGTTCAGGCCGTCCACGAATTCCATCAACAGGTAATGCAGGACAGGCGTCGCGCCTGTCTCTGACTTTGCCTGTTCCGTTCCAGACGGAGACAGGCTGGAAGCCTGTCCTACGGCGCCGAAGTCGTAAACGGTGACGATGTTCGGATGATTCAACCGCGCGAGCGCCTGGGCTTCGCGCGTGAACCGCTCGGCGAACTGCGCATCCTGCTCCTTGTCCCGCGCCAGGATTTTGAGCGCGACGAGGCGGTTCAAGCGCGGTTGTCGTGCCCGGTACACGACGCCCATGCCGCCGCGCCCAAGACATTCAAGGATTTCCAATTGCGGGAACAGTGACGCGATTTCGGCCAGCGAGGGCGGGGGATGAATGACCTTGGTTCCATGTGGGCCAGTCGCGCCCGGCCCTTCCGTTTGGGTGGCGAGGCCGGCCTTCAGCATGCATTCGGGGCAAATACCGCCCAATGTCGTGGGTGGCACCGGTTTCCCGCAATGCGGACATGTTTTTTCGTCGGCCATAATTCTGCTTTCACCCCATACAAAGGAAGAATTGGCCCAAGGTTACAGGGAATACACCTGAAAATCGAAGTTTGAATGCCGAAAGAAGCCCGAAAAATGGCTGCGATAAGCCACTTTTGCCTTTTATCCATCGGCCAGGGTGCGGAACAGATATCGCAGTTCATCCTCGACTTCGTCCGGACCCGACACGGTATCGGCGATGGTGTCGCGCAGCAACGCGCGGTAACGCTGGCGCAACCGGTGCACGGCCACTTTCACCGCGCCTTCGCTCATCTCCAATTGCCGGGCCAGTTCGGCGTAGGGCGCGGCGTCACTTTTTCCGGCCAGCGTGATCCGCAACGTTTCGAACAGCGCCGCTTTGCCCTGCTCGTGGTATTCTTCACCCAGGTGCTGGTAAACCTGTTCGAGCAGCGTGATGGCCCAGCGATGTTCAAACGCCTTTTCCGGTGTGTACTTTTCCACCGGGATTTCGCCCAGTCGCGTTTCGGCACTCTGCAGATCGAGCGAAATCACCTTTCCGCCGCCGCGTTTTTGGGCGCGCGACTTGTCCCATTCGTCGGCCAGAAAATGGTTCAGGCTGGCCAGGAGGAAGGAACGGAACCGGCCTTTTTCCGGCGCGACCGTGGCGACGGCGTTGCGTTCCAGCAAACGCGCGAAAAATTCCTGCGTGAGGTCCTGGGCGTCTTCGGGCGAATAACCGCGCCGCCGCACGTAGGCGTAGAGCGGAGGCCAGTAGGCCTGGCAAAGATTTTCGAGCGCGGCGCGGGCGCGGGTCGTGTCACTGCGTCCCGCGGTCAGCACCACGGACCAGTGTGTGGTGACAAAGACCGACCGTGGAGGCGCCGGATTTCCGGGCGACGTCGTTCCCGGCGGTGTTGCTGAGGTGGAAGTGCTCACCGGCGGCGAGCCTAATGCCGTGCAGAGTGAAAAGGCAAGCGTACTCGCTGGCGGCCGAACGAAGGGCAGGAATTGATTGGCCGCGGGAACGTCCCGGAGTGCGGCAGCCCTCTGCCGCTTTTTTCTGCTGCAAATGCGAAACCGCCAGAGGACTGGCGCAGTCAAAAACCTGGAGGCAGTTAGACAGACTTAGGAAAGACGTGCGGTCTGCTGAAATTTTTCCCGCGCACGTTCGAAAACCATCGCGGGTGAAATGGCGTTCAGACATTCGTTCGGTTTCACATAAGTGCAATGCGATTTAAGGCAGGGCGAGCAAGGCAGGTCAATCCGCAGGACATCGTCCAAATGGCCGTAAGGGCCGGTGCGGCGCGGTTCGGTCGGGCCGAAGAGCGCGACAAGCGGCTTGCCGAGCGCCGCCGCCACGTGCATCGGGCCGGTGTCGTTGGTGATCATCAAATCACAGAGCCGCACCCACTCGACCATTTCCGGCAACGAAGTCTGGCCGCACAGGTTGAAACAACGTTCCGGATCGGCGTCCGCGATGAGTCCGCCGACCGGTTTGTCTTCCCGGCTGCCCAGGATGGCGAAGCGGGCATCGGGAAATTTTTTTGCCAGGAGCCGGATCAGCCCGGCAAAATACTCAACCGGCCAGCGCTTGTTGGGCCAGCGTGCGCCGGGTTGAATCGCAATCCAGCGCCCGTGGCCGGTCTGCCATTTTGATTTGACGGTGTCGGCGACCTGCGGCTGTTCGGGCAGCCATTGGAAATCGTGGTGAACGGGCACGCCAAGGGGGGGCAGCACGGCCAGATACCAATCCACGGCGTGGGTGTGGAATGAGGCGCGGCGGACCGCCAGGTCGTAAAAACCGCGCGCGCCCTCGCGGACTTCGTCGAGGCCGATGAGAAATTTGCCGTTGGCAAGCCACGCAAACGCGCCGCTGCGCGCCAGGCATTGGAGGTCAATCACCCAGTCGAAATCTTGTTCGCGCAACCAGCGGAGGCTGAGGAACATTTCCGGCCAGTGCCGCGGGGCGGCCCAGCGCCGGCGTTCAAAACGGACGACCCCGGTCAGGTCCGGATCGTCTTCGAGCAACGGCGCGAAATGGGAATCGATCCACCAGAAAATTTCGGCTTCGGGCCGGTGGCGCTTGAGGAGCCGCAGCACGGGCAGGGCCTGGACCACGTCGCCCAGCGAACTGGGTTTGAGAATCAGGATTTTCAATTGTCAGCCACAGATTGACACAGATGAGCACAGATAAAAAACCAAAACGGAATCATCCGTGAAAATCCGTGTTTATCGGCGGCCCTGATTGAAAAATCACCTTCCCAGTTCCAACCGTTCGGCGAGGCGTTCGGGCAGGCCGGCGGCCCGGATTTTTTTCTGGGCGGTGGCGATGTCGTATTCGAGCCGGCGCAGTTCGATGGTGCCGGCGTCCGCGTCATAAATGACGTAGGCCGCCTTGGGATTGTTGTCGCGCGGCTGGCCGACGGCGCCGACGTTGATGAAATATTTTTTGGCCGGATCAATCTTGAATTTGGAATAGGTGCCGCCGCGCACGACGGTGTCGCGCATGAAGGCCACGGGCACGTGGGTGTGGCCGAAGAAACAGAGCTGGGTGTTCTGGTACGGGAAACTGGCGGCCGCGGCGAGCTTGTCAAAGACGTAACCCCAGCGTTGGGGGGCGTCGAGTGTGGCGTGGACGATGGTAAAATTGTGGACCAGTTTGGTGTATTTCAGTTCGCGGAGCCATTGGCGTTCCTCGGTGGAAAGCTGGGCGCGCGTCCAACGGACGGCTTCGGCGGCGTTGGGGTTGAAACCTTCCAGATGGTCGTCGGTGGAGCAGTATTCGTCGTGGTTGCCCTTGACGCAGGGGATGTCCATGTTGCGGACGATCTCGAGGCATTCCTTCGGATTCGCGTTGTAACCGACGACGTCGCCGAGGCAAACGTAATGCGTGGGCTTCTGTTGTTCGGCGTCCGCCAGGACGGTGCGGAACGCCTCCAGGTTGCCGTGAATATCTGCGATGATGGCGAATTTCATTTGCGTCTATCGAACAATCTCAAATCCATGTAATGCGTTTTGCGCGTCGCTCCACGCGACATTTTCGTCGCGGATCAGTCCGGAAAATCCCGCGTCGCGGATGGCCATGCGAAAGGCTTCCAGCTCTGCGCGCGCGCCTTCGGCGATCAATTCCACGCGACCGTCCGACAGGTTGCGCACCGTGCCGGTCACTTCAAATCCGGTGGCCACGGTTTTCGTCGTATAACGAAACCCGACACCTTGCACGTGGCCTGAGTAAAAAATGTGCATGCGACAGCGCTTCATGCCGGGTGTGTCCACCAACGCCGGTCCAGACACGGTGGGATAAAGCCAAAGCTGGCGGCGCGGCGCAATATTTTATTACAAGATTCACCGCAGCGATTTTTCCAAGTTTTGTATTTGACCGTCCAGAAAATTTACAGTAAGCAACACGGGCTGCACATGTAAGAATGATACGAGCCCAGGTGTCCATTGTCCGCAGCGCACGGCGCAAACACTGCAATGCTGAATGCAAAGTCATTTTTGGCGGTTGATTTCGGGGCGGGCAGCCTCAAGTTGGCGACCTTTGAAATCAATGAAGTTGGCGGTCTCTGCCTGAAAGGTTTCACCCTGAAACCGCTGGGACCGGAAGGCGCGGCGGAAGCCACACGCGAAACCGTCCTGCTCAAAGTGCTGCGGGAGACGCTCGCGGAAACCGGCGTGGCGGCGAGGAACATCAACGTCTGCGCACCGGGTTTTCAGGTGTTTTCCAAATTCGTCAAACTCCCGCCGGTGGACGCGGGCAAGGTGACGCAAATCATCCAATACGAGGCGCAACAAAACGTGCCGTTCCCGCTGGCCGAGGTGGTGTGGGATTACCAAATTCTCGGTTCCAGTTCGACTGGCGAGCTGGAGGTGCTGCTGGTGGCGATCAAATCGGAGATTGTCGAGGGCCTGTTCCGCATCGCGGAGGAGGCGAAGCTGCGGCTGCAATTATGCGACGTTTCGCCCGCCGCCCTGTGCAATGCGTTTCGCTACAATTACGGGGATTTGGAGGATTGCACGATGTTGCTGGATATCGGGGCCAAGACCAGCAATCTGCTGTTTTTTGAAAAGGGCAAGGTTTTTTCCCGCAGCATCAGCCTCGGCGCCAATTCCATCACCCAGGATTTTGCCAACGAGGCGAAATTGAAATTTGAAGTCGCCGAGCAGATCAAGGTAACCGAGGGTTTCGTCAGCCTGGGCGGCGCGTATGAAGAGCCGGAGAATCCGAATCAGGCGGCCATTTCCAAGATCGCCCGTCAGTTCATGACGAAGCTGCACATTCAGGTCAATCAGACGATCCAATTTTACCGCGGCCAGATGGGCGGGGCGGCGCCCCAGCGACTCTTTCTGGCCGGCGGCGCCGCCATCATGCCTTACACGGCGCAATTTTTCGCCGAAAAGCTCAACGCGCCGGTGGAATATTTCAATCCGTTCCGCAATGTGCAGATTGATCCGGCGGTGAACCTGGAAGAGCTGGCGCGCGTGGCGCATGCCTTGGGCGAGGTCGTCGGCCTGGGTCTGCGTAATCTGGCGAATTGTCCGGTGGAGATGAATTTGATGCCGGAAAGCACACTGCGCTGGCGGACATTCAACGAAAAGAAACCGTATTTCATCGCGACCGTTTTCAGTCTCGTGGCGGTGGCGTATGCGGTCGGATTCCTCTTTGAAAAGCTGGCCGTCTCGAAAGAGGCGGAACTGGAAAAACTCCAGCCGGAAGTGCAGCAGCTCCAGGAGCGGGCGGATGCGTTCAACCGGATTTATACGAAAGTTGGCACCACGCGGAAGGAAGCCGATCAAATCGCGATGTGGATGACGGATCGGTATTATTGGGCGGACGTGCTGGCGGAATTGCGGCAGGTGCTGATTCGTGCCGAAAACGACGTTCAGAAGAAGATGTCCGCCCAGAGGGCCGGCGTACAGGCTGGCATCTGGGTCGAACAGTTGATCACCCTGACGCCGACCGGGTCGGTTCCGAATGCTGCCGCCGGATCGCCGCCATGGGCCGGGCCGACGGCAAACGGTTTTAACGGCGGGATGCCGGGCAACCCGGTGAACCCGATGGCGAGCGCGGCCCAGACGCAAACCAATCAAAGCGGCGCCATCACTCTGATTTGCCGGGCGGTGAGTTTGTCCAAGGTGGATTCGGCGGCGAACAGCGGGATTGCCTATACGCTGGAGAACGAATTGCAAGCCAGCTCCTATTTCGATCCCAAAGCGACGCAACTCACCGGCCAGATTGATCCGGAGGATGCCTCGGGCACGTTCACCTTCGGGATATCGGCTGTGCTAAAAAACCCACTGAATCTTTAGCATGGCCTGGATCAAGAGAAATTTGCTTTTTGTCGTTGGCGCGGTGATTGCCGTGGGGCTGCTGGCCGCCGCCGGTGTCTACGATTTTAAAAATTGGCAGCGCAACAACGCGGCGTTGGACGCGCTGAACCAAGCGTATGTCACCTTGCAGGGCCTGAAAAGTCAAAGCCCATCGCCCGGCAACGACCAGATTGACAACATCAAAGCCGCCGGGGAACAGGAACAACAACTGCTCCAATGGATTCAGGAAACAAAGCACTACTTTCAGCCGATTCCTTCCGTGCCCGATCCCGCCGATGGGGAGATCACGGATGCCAGATTTGCCGGTGCGCGCGACCATACCCTTAGTCAATTGCAGATGGAAGCCGCCGGCGCGAGTGTCACCGTGCCGCCTCAGTACGGCTTCTCATTTGAAGCGGAACGAACGCTGGTGAAGTTTACGCCGGGCAGCCTGGATGCGCTGGCCCAGCAACTCGGCGAGGTGAAGGAGATTTGCGAAGTCCTTTATGTCGCCAGGATCAATTCGTTGGACGGCGTCCGTCGGGTGCGGGTGTCGAACGATGATGCCAGCGGGCCGCAGTCGGATTATCTCGATCAGACCATCACGACAAATGATCTTGCCGTTTTTACACCGTATGAAGTGACGTTTCGCTGTTTCAGTCAGGACCTGGCCGGCGTGCTGTCGAGTTTTGCGTCATCGCCGCATGGATTCATCGTAAAAGGCATCAACGTGCAACCTGCGGCAGGAGTGACAGCCGCGTCATCGGCTTCGGGCCCTCCAGGAACGGGCGGATTTGCTCAGCCACCCTTCGGGAACGCGCCGCCGGCATTTACCCCAACACCCGCGCCGATTAGCAGTGGGGGATTGCAAACAGTGCTCAACGAGCAACTGTTGAGCATCACCCTGGATATTGAGATCATCAAACCGTTGCCGGGAAATTAACCGCATGGATTTCCTCAAAAAACATTACGAAAAGATTTTGCTCGGTTTTGTCTTGCTGGGTCTGGGGGGGGCCATGGTTTTTTTGCCTTTCATGATTCTGCACGACCGCACCATGCTGGAGGAAACCCGTCGGGGGATCATTTCGCGTTCCGTCAAGCCGCTCCCGCCGCTGGATTTGACGACCGAGAGCAACGCTGCCGAGCGCCTGCAGTTGCCCTATCAACTCGACCTGGAGACGACCAACAAGCTGTTTAATCCTGTCGAATGGGAAAGGGCCGTGGACGGGTCCCTCATCAAAATCGCCAGCGGTAATGAGGTGGGGCCGAGGGCGGTCACCATCTCCCGCATCCTGCCCTTGCACTTCACGTTGACCCTGGATTCGGTGCAGACCAATGAGTTTGGCGTGCGCTACATCATTGGCGTCGAGCGTCTAGCCGCGCCGGTGGCGTGGCAGCGGGCCAAACGGCAGCATTATGCTTCCGTCGGCGAAAAGAACGAAGCCTTTACCATTACGGAAGTGCAGGGGCCGCCGGCTGACCCCACACAATTGATTTTACAATTAACCGATTCGGGCGAGACAGCGACCATATCCTGGAACAAACCGTTTCGCCGCGTGGACGCCTACATGGCGGATTTGAAATATCATCCCGAGGGAAAAAGCTGGGACGGCCAACGTGTGGGTGACGATCTAAAATTTGCGGGCGACGATTACATTATCGTTGCCATCGACCAGAACCAGGTGGTATTATCCGCTGCATCGAACCAGAAAAAGACAACGTTAACTTACAATTCCAAATGACGCCTGCCCGCAATCATCCCAGTGTCAGGCGATGCTGACACCGAAAACCTGAACTCAGCCATGACAAAAGCAGTTTCTGTCCCACTCGGTTTCATTTTGATACTGGCAGGTGCCTTTATGTTGCCAGCCCAAACCAACAGCCCTGCCGACATGGCCGTCAGCGAAGCCGTTTTGCGGCAGGCCAATACCGTGGTTCTGCGCCAGAAACTGGTACAGGCTCAGGACGCCGCCGCGCACAACGATTTGGTGGTCGCTTCCAGGCTTTACGAGGATGCCTACTCGCTGGTGCAGCAAATCGGTTCCGGCATTGACGCCGAATCTGAACAGACCGTCTCGGGACTTGCCTCCGTGAGGCTCGAACTGGCCCGGGAAGCACAGCGTCAGGGTGATCTTCGGGAGGCTGACACGCAGATCAACCGCGTTTTGAAAGTGGACCCCCAAAATCCCGCCGCGCTGGCGTTCAAGAAACAAAATGATCGGATGATTGCCGCCCTGCGAGGCAAGGTGCCTGACGATGCAACCCTTCAACAGGTTCCAACCATTGCCAACGACAAAACTGATGCGGACACACTGGTGCGCGATGGCAAGCTGCTTTACGAGATGGGAAAATTTGAAGAGGCCGAAGCCAAATTGCAACAGGCCCTGAAGCTGGACCCGATGAACGAGGGCGCCTATTATTATATGACCCTGGTCAAACAGGGTGCCGATGCCCGCGAAGAGCGGATGCACACGACGGACAATCAGACCCGCATCGTGGAAGTGACCAAGGCGTGGGAATCGCCCACGAGAAACAGTGCCCAGTTGCCCGTGCCCAATCCGTATGCCACCAATGACTTCGTTCACACCGGTCCGGGGCGTGAGGCCATCATGAGCAAACTCAACCGCATCCGGCTCGACCAGGTGTTTTACGATGGCCTGCCGTTGAGCGAAGTCGTTCGCAACCTGAGCGAACAAGCCAGGGTGCGCGACCCGGACAAGGTGGGCATCAATTTTTTGATTAATCCCAACACGGATAATTCCGCATCGGTCACCACCACCTCCGCGAATGGCCTGGGTTCCCCGTTTGGCGGTCCCGGTGCGGGCGGTATTCCTGGCGGCGCCGGCGGAGGGCAGCAAATTGACCCCACCACGGGTTTGCCGATGAACACAACGCCGACCGTTGGCGGGGAATCCGTGGATATTAATTCTGTCATTATCAGGATCAATCCGGCGCTTAACGACGTGCGCATGGCGGACGCATTGGACGCGATTGTGCAGGTTGCGGACCATCCCATTGAGTACTCCATCAGTGATTATGCCATTGTTTTCTCGGCCAAAGGGCCGCGTTCGCCGCAACTTTTTTCACGGACGTTCAAAGTAGATCCCAACACCTTTGTACAGGGTCTGGAAAGCGTGGGTTCGCTGGTCTTTGTCAATAATAGCAGCAGCGGTTCCAGCGGTTCCAGCGGTTCCAGCGGTTCCAGCGGTTCCAGCGGCGGGGGAAGTGGCCAAAATTCAAGCGTGGGCCTGTTGGCAATTGTCAATGCCGCGCCGGGCGAGTCAGGAAACCGCAGCAGTGGTTCCGGCGGTGGCGGCGGGGGTGGTGGCGGTGGTGGTGGCGCCGGCGGCGAAACCGGCAACGGTGGATTGGATTTTGTGACTACCACGAACAACACGGTGAACGTCAGCCTGTCAGCGCGGAATTTCTTCACAACGTTGGGGGTGAATTTATTTCCGCCGAAAAGCATTTTCTTCAATGACCGGCTGGGACTGTTGTTTGTTCGCGCGACGATGGAGGACCTGGACACCATCGAGAGCGCCATTCAGGCGTTGAATCAGGTTCCGCCCCAGGTTCACATCAAGGCGCGATTCGTTCAGGTGGAACAGGACGATAACGCCGGCCTGGGGTTTGACTGGTATTTGGGGCAGTTCAACATCGGCAATTCTGTTTCCGCCCAGGGTGGCAGCGCACCGTCGCTCAACGTCCCGGGTCCGGGTGGCAGCGTTGTGCCCTTCCCCGGTCCTACCGCTGCCAACCAAATTGCCTCTTCGGCAACGGACCAGCAAATAACCAGCGGTCTCAACAATTCAGCTTTGCCCGCCATCGGCACCCTCACCGGCATCCTGACCAATCCCAATTTCCGCGTTGTGCTTCATGCCCTGGAGCAGCGCCAGGGCGTTGAAGAACTGGCCGAACCGGAAGTGACCACCACCAGCGGCCGGCAGACCGAGATGCGGGCAACCGAAATTCTCACGATCATCACAGGCTTCAGCTTCCAGCAAGGCTCGGCGGCGGTCGCCAGCGGTACCACCACCACTCCATAACAACAATCATCTTTTGCAACCGAAACATGAAAAATCATAAGCCAAAGTGGATGCCCAATGCCGCGTATTTAATATTGCTGTTGATTGGCATGGGTGCCGTTGAATCGGCTCGCGCACAGGGCATTGCACCCGGCACCTCCGCCATCACGCCGACAACCCAAGCCATAGAAACCGGCCCGATATTGGACGTGGTGCCGTATGTTCTGGCCGACGGTTACACGATTAACCTGACCCTGATTCCGTCGCTGACGGAATTCGCCGGTTATGACACGGCGCCATCCATTGCCAATGTCACCGGCGGCCTGAATGTGGTGCAATTGCCCGTGATTCTGCCGGATTTCACCGTCCGCCAGGTTATCACCACCGTGAATGTTTGGGATGGCCAGACGGTCGTCCTCGGAGGATTGATCAACTCCCAAACCTCGACCGAAAAAGACAAAGTGCCGGTGATTGGCGATTTGCCGATTCTCGGACGCCTTTTCCAAAGTCAGACCAAGGTCTCCGTGAAAAAGAACCTGATGATTTTTGTCACCGCGACGATCGTCGATCCGGCAGGCAACCGTGTTCATTCGGAGGATGAACTGCCATTTGCGCAAGGCACCATTCCCCCACAGCCGCCGGGGGCGGGACAGGCAACGGAAACCTACAAAACGGTGACACTGCCTCCACAATAACCATCTTAACAGGCGTGCCATCTGTACGCAGAGTGCCATCGAAGCGCAGGGAGTGAAAATTCAGTCCTGCATGAATTTATGGATCGACTGCTGATTGTTGACGGACACGCTTACGCGTATCGCGCATTTCACGCCATACGGAATTTGCGTTCGCCGGAGGGTCGGCCCACCAATGCCATTTACGGCTTCGTTAAAATGCTGGCGAAAATGCGCGCGATTCTCGAGCCAACGCATTTGATTGTGGTCTGGGACGGCGGGTTGAGCGCGGAGCGCCTGGCGGCGTTGCCGGAATACAAGGCGCAACGTCCGGAGATGCCGGACGATTTGAAACCGCAGTTCGACGAAATGACCGATTATTTGAAGGCGGCAGGGGTGGTTTCGTTTTGCCGCGAGGGTGTGGAGGCCGACGATTACATCGCCTGCCTGGCGCGCCGGGCGGCGGATGCGGGCCTGGCGGTGGTCATTGCCAGTTCCGACAAGGATTTTATGCAGTTGGTGTCACAACGGATTGGCTTGTTGAATGCGAATGACAAGACCGAAACCATTTGGACGGACGAACAGGTTCGTGCGAAGGCTGGCGTGGATCCGTCGCAAATCGTGGATTGGTTAAGTCTGACCGGTGACAGCGTGGATAACATTCCCGGTGTGCCGGGGGTTGGTCCCAAAACCGCGGCTGAATTGCTGAACCAGTTTGGCTCGGTACCCGCCTTGTATGAACGGCTGGACGAGGTGAGATCGGAAAAACTTCGTGCGAATTTGCGCGCGGCGGAGCCAATCGTGCGGCGCAACCGCGATCTGGTGCGGCTGCGTGAGGATTTGCCCTGTGAATTTTTGCCGGATGAACTGGTGGAAAAGCCGGCGGATGCCGGCCGGTTGCGCGAGCTGTACCGGCGCTGGGGCTTCAAGTCGCTGCTGGCGGCGCTGGAGGAACAAACGCGCGAGTGTCAGGCGATTTTGATTTAGAAAAATGAATTTGCTGGATTGGATGCAGGTATGGTTCGTGGCCAACGGACTGGCGCGTTTTGGCCAAACTAATTTTGGACAAAATGCGATGAAACAGGTACAGTCGGACAAACCAATTATGTTGTCGTCGTTCGCTCGTAAGATCGTGTGGTTTATGGTTCTGCTTGCCGGAATTCCCGCTGTGGTTTTCGGGCAGACGAACTATTACGCCACCAACGGAACCGAATACGCCATTGTCGGTTCATTGCCGGGCGATCAGGTTCATCCCGACGCGGCGGTGACCACCAATGGCGGTTTTGTCGTCTGGCAGGATAATATCACCGATGGCAGCGGCTGGGGCGTGAGCGCGATGCAACTGAACCCCACGCTTTCCGGATCGGGCAGTTCTTTCCGGGTCAATGTGCAGGGGACCAATGATCAGGAAAACCCGCGGGTGGCTTTGTTGCCAGGCGGTGGAGCGGTCTTCGTCTGGCAGGGCGGCGTGGAGGGCTTGAATCAGCACATTTATGCGCGGTTTCTTTCCGCCGCCGGCACCTGGTTGACCACAACCGATGTGCTGGTCAACACCTTCACCAATAATTTTCAACAAAATCCCGCCGTAGCCACCTTGACCAATGGCAACGTCATCATCGTTTGGGCCAGTTTTGATGAGGTCAGCTCCAACAGCATGCAGGATGTCTATGGCCGGATTTTTTCACCCGCGGGCGCGCCGCTGACTAATGAATTTTTAATCAACCAAACCACTGCTTACAATCAACGCACGCCAACGGTGGCGGCGCTGGCCAACGGCGGATTTGTCGTCGCCTGGGTGTCCGAACAGGAGCGGACGGCTGCGCCCAATCCCGGGGCGGGTTCGTTCAGTGTCACCATGACAAATGCCGCAACGGCTCCCACTCCGAGCGTAGACGTTTACGCCCGGCTTTATGACGGCGGTGGCAACGCTCAAGGTGGTGAATTTCTTGTCAACGCGGATTTCAATCCCTGCGCCAATCCCGACGTGGCTGCCGGCTCGGATGGCGGTTTTATGGTGACCTGGGACGCCCGTGACATGACCAGCCCGCTTGGCAACGGATTGGATATTTATGCCTGTTCGTTTAACAGTGTCGGAGCTGTCTTCGGCACGGTATTGCGGGTAAATTCCTATATTTACGGTGATCAGTATGCGCCTCGAATCGCTTGTGTGGGAACGGATTACTTGATTGTGTGGGCGAGCTTGACTCCGCAGCAGGGGGTTTACGGACAATTCCTGCGCAGCAATGGTTCAACCGTTGGCAGTCAGATTCAAGTGAATGGCTCGCTGGCCGTCAAGAATATCCAACCGGTCATCGCGTCAGACGGTGTCAGTCAATTTCTGGCCGTTTGGAGCGGCTTCACTGGTCTGCCATACAGTTTTGATTTGTTCGCGCAGCGTTATATCAATACCCAGCAGCCGTTGTTGCCGCTGCCCCCGCCGTTCGTTTATGCGCCGTTTGTGTTGAGCAACAACGTTTATCAACCTCAATTGCAGGTGTCCTGGCCGCCGGTGACCGGGCTTTCCATTTCCACTTATGAAATTTATGCGAATGGCGCAACCACACCGACGGCGGTGACCGCCAGCAATGTCTGGACCATGACGGCGGCAAACGGTCTGGCCGCGAGCAGCAGCAATTATTTCCAGGTGGATTATGTGACGACGGATGGCCGCCGCTCGCCCTTGTCGCCAGCGGCCGGCGGCACGACGTGGAGCGGTGCCAATTATTACGGCATTCCGTTTGAATGGATGGAACAATATTACGGCTACAATTTTGCCAACTGGCCAACCAATGTAAACGCACCCCTGGCCCCGGGTGGGTTGAGCCTCTTGCAGGTGTTCTTGAGCGGCGGCAATCCCCTGAACTCCAGCACCTGGCTGCGGACAGCGCTGGCCAATACGCCGCAGGGTTTGTTCCTTGATTGGAACACCCAGCCGGGATTCACCTATCAGGTGCAGACGACAACGAACTTTGGTGCTTGGAGCAATTTGGGCGCGCCTCGTTTTGCGGCCGGCGCCAGTGATTCAATTTTTGTCGGTGGCAGTTCCGCAGGCTATTACCGTGTTTTGCTTCTGCGCCAGTGACATGTGTATGAGAGAATTGATTAAAAGTGTTCTTTGGGTTGGCTGTCTGGCCTTGGGTCTCCAATCCGCCTGGGCGTTTTCATTGTTGGGACCCTTGGGAGTCAGTGGAACCACTGGCGGCACCGAGGAGGATAACTGGCAGGTGACTTTGATTGGCTACAATCCCCTGCCTGGTTTCGGTCCGCCGTTTTTTACCGATGGTCAGCCTTCCGGGCCAAAAAATATCCTCGAGGGATACCGGCTTAATACGCCGGTGTTGTATTATGCGTTCGATCCCGATTTCAGCTACTTTGGTTCAAACGGCGAATACGCCGTACAACAGGCGTTTGATATCCTGAACAGTCTGACGAACGTGGACAGTTACAGCGCCGGTTTGACGGAATTTCCTTTGAACTCACAAAGTGTCAATTACCAGGCGCAGGCCTTGGGATTGTATGATGTGAAATCGATGACGTTGTCGCTGATGATGGAACAAATGGGCTTGGCTGATGCAATCCGTTATACGTGGGCGTTGGCCGATCGTAATATCCCGTCGGGAGCTACTTGTAATCCGCCCGGACCCGGCAATGGTGTGGAATACGCGGTGATTCAAAGAAATTTTGACATCATCGCCACCCCGCTCAACCAGATTCAATACTCGGCTTACGTCAATGCCGAACTTTATACCTATTTTATTTCTGAAAATTGCGGTGCTCCCGGCGGCTCTCCACCGGACGCGGATGCTTTGGAGATTCCGGTTGATCCGTTAAACCCCAATCCCCCGGTTGCTTCAGGTCACGGTGAAGGACTTTTGTTGCCCGGTGCCTTTTACACCGGCCTGACGCGGGATGACATGGCGGGACTGCGCTATCTTCTGAGTACGAACAACCCTTTTGCTCCCAGTCCGGCTTACCGGGAATCGCCGGCGGGCGGCAGTCTGCTTTTTAGCACCAATTTCAACTCACCCCAATTATTATATACGTCCAATTTCAACGCCTTGGTGTCCGCGTCATTGACCAACAGCCCGGTTGCGCTGCAGGCCTTGTTTCCGGGATTGGTCGTCAATCCCAATGCGCCCAGTTATTTCAGTAATGTGGTTTCGCCGAATGTCATTGCCTATTTCACCAATTTTGTTGGCCAGCCTGCCGACCAGCCGGCCACGTTGGTGACGGTGACCACTTATGTGACCAACATAGTGCAGTTTTTCCTGAATTCCTTTGGCAATGTGGTCACCAACAAATCGTATACCAATACCTCGTATGCCATCCAAACCATCACCGTGGGGCCGCCGATCGGCTGGCCGGCGGGCACGCCGTTTGTGACCAACGTCACCTATCAGGTATTTCAATCCAACGTCGTTTCGGGGGATTACTTCATCATCACCAACGGGGCCTGTGGTCCCAATATTATCCAGACCCTCCAGACCAATGTAAATGTCGTTACGAATGCCATTGTCGGTGTAACCAATGCGAATGGTCAAATGTTTGTGCAGAACCTGATTTCCTATTTCACGAATCACACCTTTGTGGTGCAGCCCTGCACGCTGGTGACCAACGCGGTTGCTGACTACCAAGGCATTGGCCAAGTCCAGTTTGTGCGCGTGCGGGATGATAATTACGATTACCAATCGGGCACGTTTTTCACTCCCATTACCAACCAATACACGATGGTTGTCATCACCAACGGTCAGCTGGTGACCCAGACCTTCCAACGTGTGGTGACCAGGCCAGACATCATCTTTTCCGGGCAGGATTTGTCCGCAGGCGGCGGTGACACTATTTTTGCTTTTGATTTCTCCAGCCGCACCACACCCGATTTTATCAACAGCCGCGGGGCGTCCGGGCTGGCGGGGCCGGGAACCATTGACCCCACCAGTTCCACAAATATCGAAATCGTGTTCAACACGGTTGGCCCAGTTTATGTAAATTCCTCTCCAACCTCGTTGACTGGGCCGAGTTTGGCCTCAGAAGTGATTTGGGGATCATTCGATGGCACGACCAACGCTCCGGTGGTTTATCCCAATGGCACCAGTATTGCGAATCTGGCCGCGTCAGCGCTGATTCAAATTTCTCCGCCCCCTCCGACCTTGCCCAACGGCATCAAAGGGGTGGCTTACAACGTTCAACTGACAGCCACCAACGCAACCGCTCCATTTACGTGGACATTGGCGTCCGGTTCGGCCGGGTTGCCGTATGGATCGCCAAACCTGACCTTGTCTTCCGGCGGCCTCGTTACCGGCACGCCGACCAACAGCGCGACGTATGATAACATTGTAATCCAGATGACGGATTCCAGCGTGCCGCCGCGCACGGTGCAGATGATTTATTCACTGACCATCAATTAACCGGTGAGCGTCAAATGAAGTTAATCTTTTCAAAATCCACCGGACGGTTTCGGGTAAAATCGCTGCCATTCTGGGCCGGTCTGATCCTGGGTCCGCTGGTGGCGATGGGCACGGATTCCATTTACATTAATACCGGCGCCATCAACGGAACTCCACCCAACGTGGACGCCACCAATTTTTATAATTCCGGCACCTGGAATATTTTCACCAGTGCTCCTTATGAAACCGCCAATACTCAGAATTATACCAATGTGGCCGCGATGACCGGCACCGTGGGTTGGGAATTTGATTTTGGAACGTCCACCAGTGGCGGTCCGCGCAGTTGGTCGGCCAGCTTTTTTAATGACAGCCCGGGGACCATTCAGGCGAACGATGGCACTATCTATAATCCATATCCATATAATCCTGTGGTGGTGAGTTATTTGGTGGTGCAGGCCACGAATATCATCAACAAGGGGACATTGGAAGCCGGCCCCAATGGTGAACTTGTATTAAATGGCGGAACGGTCAGTCTGGCGCTCAGCCAATTGGCGATCACCGGCCTTGCGGCGGGTGGCGGCGGTATTAACGGAGGGAATTTTACACTGGATACTGGTCTTTATGGTGAAGATTGGGCGCAAACCAATATGCCGGCTACCCTGCCGGGAGGGATAAATTTGCCGCTTATGAACAGCGCGACGCTGTGGAATGGAACCAATGTCACCACGCCTTCCTACGGAGTGCTGGACAACTGTTCAACCAACTATTTTGCAGGCCCGGTGCTGTCATTTGTGACGACCAACTCCGACTCAATGGACACGGTGGCTCCGTCGAACGAAGTCCGCCAGGCGGTTTTTGTCTTAACCGCAACCAACGACCCCAGCATAACCGCGCGGATAAGATTTACACCCAGTTCAAACCCGACAAATCTTTTCCGGACGGTTGCCGTGCAACTGGCAGCCACATTGACCAATGCGTTAACTTCGGCGGTGGAGACCAATACAATTTATCTGGTGGATACCTTGAGCTCGGAGACCAACCTCGGATTTTACACGAATTCCAATCCCAGCGCTTTCTATACTTGCAATGGGCCAGTGTTACAGCCGCAAAATTATATTGTGTCCCGCTCGGATCCGATCGTGCCCCAAACCGGTCTGGCGGCGTTCGGTTCCGGGACGAACGGCCTCGGGAAGCCCGCGGCCGTCTTTTTTGACGACCCGAAGTTACAGTTGCCGAGTCTGATGGTATCCAACATCTACAGCGCCTACTCCATCTTTGTTGACGATCTGGCGGCGAATCCGTCGGGCGCGGCGGCAACCAATCTGCCCGGCAGAATACAAATTAACGCGAATAATTTGGACATCACCCGAACGTTCCTCGGTGCCCAGGGATCCATATCGCTCCAAGCCAGCAATCTGGTCAGCAGCGCCGGCGCCGTTGTGGATTGTCAAAACTTGAGCTTTAACCTCGGTTCGACCAACGGTTATTTGAATTTCACCAATCTGGCCAAATTGGACGTTTCCCGGCTGCGAGGGACAATTGACGCCTGGAGCGCCTTTTGGACCAATTCGGAGGTGGTGGGATCCGGTACCAATGCAGTAACCAATTCGATTGCATTTTCGATCCTGGTTGTGGACGCGAGCGGGCTTTCCTCGAAAGTACCGGTCGCGGTTCAAAATTTGACTTTGCACAGCACCAATATCACGGTCAGCGATTTCATGAATGTTAATCAGACACTGCTGCTGGACGGTCAGAGTTTCACCCTGCTGGGAGAGATCGATCTTCTTTCGGGTTCCATACAGAACTGGGGCAGCAGCAATGCTCCAACCCTTCGTTACTTTACCAATGATGGTTATCTCTTTATCCCCAACAACGCGCATTTTGGGGACGATACCGCCACGAACTATGCCGTGTTCATCAACAATGGCACCATCTCTGCGGGCAACCAGACCATTAACAGCACCGTTCTTGGAATTGCCGGACTTGATCAAACGACGGTCGGTGATTTTACAGCAACCATGCAAACCGGCACGTTGGCGAACGCCTCGATTTCCTCGGCGGGCAACATTCGATTTTTTGCCAACACGCTGCAATTCAATCAATCTTCGCTCATGGCTTCCCTCGCGCTGAATTTATCGGTGACCAATTCGCTGACCGACAATGGGATGCCCAATGTTTTCAGTTGTGCCAGCGGATTCAATTTGCTCGTCAAGCCGGCGACCGGCGATTTGCTGGGAACGACTTTCCAAACCACTGCCGCCTCCCGGTCGAGTGTGACTCATACCTGGGCCGGCCAGGACCTGGGGCCAACGGCGGCCGGTTTCTCCAATAATGCCGCCATCGGGAGTCTGGTACTGGAAGCCGGTGGTAATGGCACCTTCTTCCAGGAACCGGAATTCACCTTCAGCGGTACGAGTGTTTCCAACGGCCTTTATGTGGCATACCTCGATATTTCCAAACTGACCAATTATAATTTCCTGGACGGCTCGCTGGTCAGCATCAGCCCCAACCTGACCATTTACTTTGGCGGTGCCAGCACGAACCCGGCGGCCTTGAATGGACAATTTGGCGGTCATTTGGTTTATGTGCCGGGGTTTGCCGGCCAGAACACAAAATTGTCCGGTGGCAGTTACAATAGTGGCAGCGGTACTTTCCAATTTTCAATTGCCAGCTCGTCGGGCCAAACGAACGTCGTCCAGGCGTCAACGAACTTCGTGAATTGGATCCCGATTGGCACGAACATTGGCCCTTTGCTGTTTGTTGATCCCAACGCGAAGAACTACCCTTATCGTTTCTACCGTATCAGGATCGGGCCGTAACAGGCTGCCGACTGATGAAAGTCTTTGGACTAACCGGTGGCATTGGCATGGGCAAGTCTGTTGCCGCCCGATTTCTCGAAGAGCGCGGCGTGAAGGTCGTGGATACGGATACACTGGCACGCCAACTCGTTGAACCGGGCCGGCCCGCGCTGGCGGAAATCCAGGAGGTGTTTGGCCAGAACGTCGTTGCGCCCGCCGGCCAATTGCGCCGCGATGCGCTGGCGCAAATGGTTTTCACCGATCCTGCCGCCCGCCGGAAGCTCGAATCCATTCTCCATCCGCGCATTCGTGAATGCTGGCTCGCGCAGCTTGAAACGTGGCGGAAGGAAAACCGCACACTCGCCGTGGTGGTGATTCCGTTGCTTTTTGAAACGAATGCCGAATCGCACTTCGACAAGACCGTTTGCATCGCCTGTTCGGCGGCCAACCAGCGTCGCCGGCTCCTGGAACGTGGCTGGACGCCGGACCAAATCCAACAACGCGTTGCCGCCCAATGGCCGATCGGGCAAAAAATCGCCCGCGCCGATTTCGTTGTTTGGACCGACGGTTCACTGGAGGTTCTCGCACAACAAATCGAACGGATTCTTTGCAACGGCTCGCTTAAGTTGAAGTGACCATGCTCCATCGCACACTTTTTCTGGGCGCACTCCTGCTGACCTCGGCACTTCCCCTGCCGGCGGTCGAACCAATCGCGGCCGCGGCCACGGTCCCGCAGGTCGCGGTCGATTGGACGAATACGATTCGCGTCTCCCGCTCGACACCGACCTTGCAGGTGGTGGTGAACCCGCTGCTGCGGCGCGGATCACCGGTTCACGACCCGGTCTTTGCCGCCCTGCGCAACCTGGGCGCGGAAAATGTGCGCTATGTGCCGTGGCTGCCCTACCCGAGGCTGGCCGTGGCGGAGATGGAACCGCCAACCGCGACCCACACCTCGTGGGACTTCAGCCTGATTGATCCGATGACGCTCGATTTTCTCGACGCGGCCGGGGGCCACTCGACGATTCTCAATTTCAGCACGATGCCGGCATGGCTTTTCAAGACTCCACAACCGGTGACTTACCCGGCCGACCCGAACACGCCCTGCTGGAATTATACGCAGGGCACGGAACTGAAAGACCCGACTTTGAAGGAACTTGGTGATTATTATGCGCGACTGGTCGGCTGGTATGGTCAGGGCGGTTTCACCGACGAGCTGGGGGTGCGCCACAACTCGGGCCACCATTATGGCATTCCGTGGTGGGAAGTTCTGAACGAGACCGAAGCCGAGCATGATACGACACCGCAACAATACACGGAACGTTACGATGCGATTGTGAGTGCGATCCATAAGGTCTCGCCGCAAACGAGATTTGTGGGGCTGGCCATGGCCTACGCAAACCGCTTTAATTACTACGAATATTTTCTCAACCCGAAAAATCACCGGCCCGGCATTCCATTGGACATGATCTCCTATCATTTCTATGCGGACCCCGGCAATGGAACCAATGCAGGCAATCCTGACGCCTGGCATTTCTGTGAGCAGGCGGACAAGTTTCTCGATACCGTCCGCAAGATCGAGAGCATCCGCCTCCGGCTGAGCCCCGGCACCCAAACGGACATTGACGAACTCGGGGTCATTGCGCCCGACGAAAGCTGGAAGAACCTGCCCGTTTACTGGAACGCGACGGGCGCGATGTTTGCGTATCTTTATGCGGAACTGAGCAAGCTGGGCATTGAGAATATCGGCGAGTCGCAACTGGTCGGCTATCCGACCCAATACCCCAGCGTGAGCATGGTAAACTGGAAAACGGGCAAACCGAACGCGCGTTTCCGTGTGCTGGAACTGCTCAAACATAACTTCGGACCCGGCGATGTGCTGGTCTCCACCCGGGTCACCGGCCCGGATGTCGCCGCCCAGGCCTATCGCACCGTCGCCGGACGGAAACTGCTGCTGATAAACAAACGGAACGCAGTGGCCGGCGTAAATCTCCCGGCTGAGGCATCGGGCGCACGCATGGATGTGGTTGACCCCACGACCGGGGAAAATCCGGCGCAAAGCAGCACGGTTTCGGGAACGCGGGTGACCCTGGCCCCGTTTGCCGTGGCGGTGATTTCCATGGTGACCCCCTGATTGGGCGTGCCGGATTGGTCGTTCTTTGAAAAAGAGCAAGGTGCCGGGGAGAAGATTTGCATCCGGCCTGGGCACCCCCGACGTGGCGCCAAAGTTGAAAGCAAAGAGTGATTCCAAAAAATAACCGATCCATTCAAGCGGCCAGAGCGACCACTTGCTCCTTCGCTTTTGACTTGGGCCACGCCGCTGGTGTGAACTCTTTGATCCGTGTTATCCTGGCTGCCGGCGGGCGCGTGAACAAATCCTTCAGATGATCAATGAGGTTGGGGCCGCGCCACCGTCCGCCCTTTCCCAGCCAGGTGCCTGCTTTCCCTTCCGGCGGTGATGGGCAGACAAGTTGAAGTTTGTGGTCCAAGTGCTGCCGAAGAATATTTCCAATCCGAGAACCCTGTGTTAGGCTGCCCCGCATGATTCTCACGCCCGCAGAGTTGCACAGCCTGGTTGAGTTGATCCATCAGTCGCCGCACACCCTGCTCGGCATGCATCCGCTCGGTGATGGTTCCGGATTGGTTGTTCGGGCCTTTCTGCCCGATGCCGCCCAGGTCGAGATCCAGCCGGTTCACGAAAAGAACAGGCCGAAATTCGAGTTGAAACGCGTTCATGAAACCGGACTGTTTGAAGGTATCACCCGGACCGCGAACAAGGTCTATGCCTACGATCTGGTCATCACCACTCACCAAGGGCACCCGCGCCGGACGCGCGACGCGTTTTCCTTTCTGCCGACCCTGGGTGAATCGGACCTGTTCCTGTTTGGCAAAGGTGACGAGCGGCGCATTTACGAGAAGCTCGGTGCGCAACTGCGCACGATCGACGGGGTCCCCGGCGTCAGTTTTGCCGTCTGGGCGCCGAATGCGCAGCGCCTCAGTGTCGTCGGCGATTTCAATCATTGGGATGGCCGCTTTCATCCCATGCGATTGCTCGGTGCGTCCGGCGTCTGGGAAATCTTCGTTCCCGGTGTCGGGGAAGGCGCGCATTACAAATTTGAAATCCGCGATGCCCACGGGAAGATTTCACTTAAAACCGACCCCTATGGGTTTTTCTTCGAGGTGGCTCCGAAAAACGCCGCCATTGTCTGGAACAACGAAAAATTCGAGTGGACGGACGATGTCTGGATGACACGCCGCCGCGAATCCCGCGATGCGGGACTCCGCTCGCCGGTGAGCATTTATGAAGTGCATCCCGGTTCCTGGCGGAAGAAGGGCATCGGTGAATCGTTCAGCTACCGCGAACTCGCCGCGCCCCTGGTGGAATATGTCCTGCGCATGGGATTTACCCACGTCGAATTGTTGCCGCCGGCGGAACACGCTTTTTATCCGTCGTGGGGTTACCAGGTGACCGGCTTTTACGCGCCGACCAGCCGCTTTGGCACGCCGGACGATTTTCAGTTTCTCGTCAACGCGCTGCATGAATCCGGCATTGGCCTCATCATTGATTGGGTGCCGGCGCATTTTCCGCGCGACGACTGGGCGCTGGCGCGCTTTGATGGCACCGCCCTGTACGAGCACGAGGACCCGCGCAAGGGCGCACATCAGGACTGGGGCACGCTCATCTTTAATTACGGCCGTCATGAGGTGAACAATTTTCTGGTCGCCAACGCCCTGTTCTGGTGCCACCGCTTTCACGTGGACGGCCTGCGCGTGGATGCCGTGGCCTCCATGCTTTATCTCGATTACTCGCGCAAGCCGGGTGAATGGATTCCCAACCAGTTCGGCGGGCGCGAAAACATCGAGGCTATCGAGTTCCTGAAAAAATTCAATCACATTGCCCATACGGAGTTTCCCGGGCTGATGACCATTGCCGAGGAATCCACCGCGTGGCCGCTCGTCACCCGGCCGCCGTATCTGGGCGGCCTCGGCTTCTCCTTCAAGTGGAACATGGGCTGGATGCACGACACGCTGGGCTATTTCAGCCGCGAACCGATTCATCGGAAATATCATCAAAACGATCTCACGTTCGCAATGCTGTATCACCATCACGAGAACTTCATCCTGCCCCTGTCACACGATGAAGTGGTGCACGGCAAGGGTTCGTTGATTGGCCGGATGCCGGGCGATGACTGGCAGAAATTTGCCAACCTCCGCGCCCTGCTCGCGTACCAATGGCTGTTTCCCGGCAAAAAACTCCTGTTCATGGGCGGCGAATTCGGCCAGCGCGCCGAATGGAATGAAAACAGCCAGCTCGATTGGTGGCTGCTCGACGCCGGTCCGTATCATCGTGGCCTGCAACAGTTTGTTGCCGATTTGAACAAGCTTTACCTGGCCGCGCCCGGACTGTGGCAATCCGATTACGACCCCGGCGGCTTCTACTGGATTGATTGTACGGATCGCGATAACAGCGTTCTTTCCTTTGTCCGCCAGGCGGCCGACGGCTCCAACCAACTGGCCGTCATTTTGAATCTGACGCCGGTGCTGCGGGAAAAATACCGCGTCGGGCTGCCGCGCGCCGGTAAATGGCGCGAAATTTTGAACAGTGATGCGGCGGTTTACGGTGGAAGCAACCAGGGAAATCTGGGCGGCGTCAGCGCGGAAAAAATTCCGTGCCATAGTCAGTCCTGTTCGGCAGAATTCCGCCTGCCGCCCTTGGGCGTTTTGGTTTTACAGCCGGAGGTTTAAGGCACGCTGAGTTTGTCGGCTCCCGGTACGGCGCCGCTGCGCCGGTCCAGTTCAAATCCCGCCGTCAGCCAATGCACGGTAAATTTTGTTTTGTCCGTCAAGGCGATGGTTTCGAGCATTTCCCATTCAGTGACGCCGCAAGCCGCGAAATTATGACGGAAAAAATGCCACGAGTCCGGCGTGTTCGAAAAAGGGCGTAATCCAACGCTCATTTTTTTGTTCACAACCGCCCGCATGTCATCCCAGCCCGCGTCCATAAAAACGATCCGGTCAGGAATGGCTTCGTTACGCAGTTTGGCTGCCGTGGATTTATTTTTAATAATCGCAATGACATCCAGCGGGTCTTCCGTTGTGTGCAACAGCAGCAGCGGCGGCTGAAACGTGGCTTGAATGTAAGTTTGATTGGTCAGCGCCACGACGGCATCCAGCAATGTCGGATGGGCATTGGTCAGCTTCGCATTCGCCCGGCGGAAAAAATACAGTTCATCCGTCGCGCCCGGCATGAAAATCAGCGCCTTGACGACGGCGTTTGACTGGAACGCATTTAACATCAACGGCACACAATTTGTCCGGTTCAGCTCCGCGACGCCGGCGCCCAGCGGCATCCGGCTCAACGCGTCCTGCCAGGTTTCCTGGGCCAAAACGGTTGCGCTCGCGGTCGTCAGCCACGCGCAGACAGCAAGACGCGCCATTTTTTTCATAGTGACAATTGAACGATTCGTTCCTGAATCTGGCCGTTCCAGCGGTTGAAATAGCTGAACAAGCGGTAAAGCTCCTCCAGCCGGTTCAACAAGGCCGTGCGTTCGGCGGATTGCGATTTCGATGTCCACAAGGCGTCGAGCGATTTCAACTCTTCCACCAGCTGGTCGTAAAGCCTGGTCAGCCTGGTTTGCAATGCGCGCAACCGCTCAACCCATTCCTGCGCCCGTTCAAACAGTTGGACTTGCAACAACGGTGAAGTCACCTGATTTTTTTCAGCAAGAAAATTGTCGGCGCTCCGGCAAACCGTCGCCACTTCGGCGAATAAGTCGGCCAGCGCGGCCGGAATTTGTTGAACCTCCCCAGGTTTTGCGCCGAGTTCCAGCTCGAGCAAATGCAATAATCGCAATTTGGGTTCGGTGAGGCAATGGTACGCGGCGTTTAATTCGGCATAACACCGGTTGGCATTGAGTTTTTCTGCTTCGCCCGCATCATGTTGTTTGTCGGGATGCGCCTCCGCCGCCAGCGCCAAAAATTTCGATTTTAATGTTTCCGGCTCGAGCCAGGGCCGGCGTGGTTCGTTGAGCAGGGCGAAATGGTCCATCAGTCTTTAACTCCCATTTTGAGGTTTCAGTTGCCTCGAACTGCGGTTCCCGGAATAAAAATTTAGAATTTAAAACCAATAACTGAAAAATCACGCGCTGAAGCTTTCGCCGCAGGAGCAGGTGGTCGCGGCGTTCGGATTTTTCACCTTGAACCCGCCATCGAGGGTGTCGAGGTAATCCAGTTCGCTGCCGGTTACGTAGAGCGCGCTCTTGGGGTCCACCACCACGCGTACGCCGCCGGATTCAACCAGGATGTCCCGGCTGGCCGGCGCGTCCTGCAGATCCATCTTGTACTGCAACCCCGAGCAACCGCCGCCCAGGACCGCCACGCGCAGGACGCCGTTCGGCCGGCCTTGTTTTGTCAGCAGGGTTGACACTTTTTGCGCGGCGTTCGGTGTCAGCTTGACCAGCCGTTCGTCACCGACGCGGAAGGTCGGCGTGGCAGCTGTCGGGTTGGCGGTGTTGGCAATCATTCGACGTGCAACAAACTAGCCGTGTTTGCCGCGAGCGTCAACGTGCCTTGCCACTTAATCTTGCTCTTCATCATAATCTTAATCCCTCTGGCGATTACGATTAAGCGCAGGATTAAGATTAAGAAACCTCCACCAAGCCGGAACGCCGGTCTCCGACCCGGCGCGTTGGGAAATGCGCTCACCTTGCGCCGGGTCGGAAGCCGGTGCCCATGGTGCCAGATCCGGCCGATTTTCATTTTGAATTGTTCATGTTTCGTTTTTAATTCCTGTTGTGAAACTGGTTTCCTGGAACGTGAACGGCCTGCGCGCCGTGCTGAAGAAAAATTTTCTCGATTACCTTGCAGCGGAAAAGCCGGACGTTCTCTGTCTGCAGGAAACCAAATGCAGTCCGAACGACGTGGAGCAGCTCTGGCCGGCCAGCTATACCACGTTCTGGAACAGTGCCGAAAAGAAAGGCTACTCAGGCACGGCCATCTTCACCCGGACCCGTCCGCTCCGGGTGGTGCCGCATATTGACATCGCCGAACACGACCGGGAGGGCCGCGTGCTCGCCGCCGAGTTCGACGCTTTTTTTCTGGTGAACGTTTATGTCCCCAATTCCAAGCGTGACCTTTCCCGATTGACCTACCGCCAGCGCTGGGATGCCGATTTTCTCCATTATCTAAAGAAACTGGAGAAGAAAAAGCCGGTGATATTCTGCGGCGACCTCAACGTGGCGCACACGGAAATCGATCTGGCCAACCCCAAAGCCAATGTCCACAACCACGGTTTTACTCTCGAAGAGCGTGCCGGATTCAGCGCCTTCGTGAAGGCCGGATTTCTCGATACGTTCCGCGAATTTGAGAAGGGCGGGGGACATTACTCCTGGTGGAGCCCGATGAGCGGGGCGCGTTCCCGGAACGTCGGCTGGCGCATTGACTATTTCCTCATCTCCCAATCCCTGCGACCGCATCTCCAGCGCGCCTTCATCCGACCGGAAATTGAAGGTTCGGATCACTGTCCCGTCGGCGTCGAACTGGGTGGTGTAAAATAAAATGATTTATCTGGCATCCCGGTGGAGGTGGGCTTATGCTCACAATGGCACTGAACCATCGCGGTCAATGAAAATACTTCTCGTCAGTCCGAAAACGCCCGACACGTTCTGGAGTTTCAAGCACGCCCTGCGCTTTGTTTCCCGAAAGGCGGCCATGGCACCGCTGGGGTTGCTGACGGTCGCGGCCATGCTGCCGTCGGAATGGCAACTCAGGTTGGTGGACCTGAACGTGAAACGACTCCGGGACGAGGACCTGGTTTGGGCCGATTACGTGATGATTGGGGCCATGATCGTGCAGAGGGATTCGGTGCATGAAATCGTTGCGCGGTGCGCCGCCCTGGGAAAAACCGTCATTGCGGGCGGACCGCTGTTTACCACCGGTCATGAAACGTTCCCGGCGATCCAGCACTTCGTTTTGGGCGAGGCCGAGGAAGTGATGCCACAGGTGGTGGCCGACCTGCAAAGCGGCCGGTTGCAATCCATTTATCGCGCCACCGGCCGGCCTGATATTACCAGGACACCGGCACCCCGCTGGGACCTCATCCATTTGCGGCATTACGTGACCATGTCCGTGCAGTTCTCACGCGGCTGCCCGTTCGATTGCGAGTTTTGCGACATCATCGTGATGAACGGGCGCGTGCCCCGTATGAAAACACCGGCGCAATTGATCGCCGAGCTGGACGGACTGTGCCGGCGCGGATGGAAAGACATGGTTTTCATCGTGGACGACAATTTCATCGGCAACAAACCGCGGACCAAGGCGCTGTTGCGCGAGTTGATCGAATGGCGGCGGCGCACGCGGACCCGCATCGGATTTCTCACCGAGGCGTCCATGAATCTCGCCGATGACCCGGAATTGTGCGCGCTGATGGTGGAGGCCGGTTTCAAAAAAGTTTTCGTCGGTATTGAAACGCCGTCCGTCGAGTCGCTGGAGGAATGCCACAAGCTCCAAAACCGGAACCGCGACCTGGTGGCCTCGGTGCAGACGTTGCAACGCGCCGGGCTGGAGGTGATGGGCGGATTCATTGTCGGTTTCGACAGCGACCAGAACGACATTTTCAAGCGGCAGTTCGATTTCATCCAGCGTTCGGGTGTGGCGACCGCCATGGTGGGATTGCTGAACGCGTTGCCGCAGACGCGGTTATGGCAGCGGTTGAAACGCGAGGGACGGCTGGAAACCGAAAGCACCGGCAACAACACCGACGCCGCGCTGAACTTCAAACCCAAATTGAACCGCGACTTTCTGCAATCCGGCTACCGCGAACTGGTGAAGAAACTTTACGAGCCACGGAACTATTACCAGCGCATTCGCACGTTTCTGAACAGCCACCGCCCGACCGGGCCGCGCCTGCGCCTGTCCCGGGCCGATATCGTTGCGTTTCTGAAATCCTTCTGGGTGCTGGGGGTGTGGCACCGGGGGCGCGTGGGTTATTGGCGGCTGTTCTGGGGCACGCTCATCCGGCATCCGCGCCAGTTTCCACATGCCATCGAACTCGCCATCGTCGGCTACCACTTCCGCCGCGTCGCCAACTCGCTGCGGTCACCTGTCTCTCACAAACGGCGATGACCGGTCGTCCTCCGGCGAGGATTGAAATTATGTCACATTCAACTCGCGCTGGATGCCGAATTTTTCAATGCGCTTGCGCAGCGTGGCACGCGTGATGCCAAGCAGCTTGGCGGCGTGGACCTGATTGTTGTTCGTTTCCTTGAGTGCTTGGATGACCAGTTCGCGTTCCACGACCGGGATGACCTTCAATTTGGGATCGCGCTTGGCCCATTGAAACAGTTGCCGGGCCAGGGCCGCGGCATCGGTCGTGGCCTCGTCCCCCGCCTTGCCGATCGCCGGTGGCATGGAGGCACTGCCGGAACCTTGACCGGAAATTTCGGGGGGCAGGTCGCTTTGCAGAATCGCATCGCTCTTGGCCATGACATGCGCGCGGCGGAGGGCGTTTTCCAGTTCCCGCACATTGCCCGGCCAGTGATATTTTTCGAGCATCCGGATGACGCTGGTGGCGATGGATTTCGGCGGGCGCTGCTGTTCACGCGCAATTTTTTCCAGAAAATAGTTCACCAGCAATGGAATGTCGTCGCGCCGGTCCCGCAGCGGGGCAATATGAATGCGGACGACGTTCAACCGGTAGAACAGGTCCTCGCGGAATTGTTTGCTGGCGACGGCGGCCTCGAGGGGCTTGTTGGTCGCGGCGATGACGCGTACGTCCACCTGGATGGGCTGGTTGCCGCCCACGCGCTCAAAGGTGCCCGACTGCAGCACCCGCAGGATTTTCGTCTGCGTGGCCGGGGTCATGTCGCCGATTTCGTCGAGGAAAATCGTGCCCTTGTTGCATTGCTCGAATTTGCCGATGCGCTGCAGGGTGGCGCCGGTGAAGGCGCCGCGTTCGTGGCCAAAGAGTTCACTCTCGAGCAATTGCTCCGGAATGGCGGCACAATTCACGGCCAGAAACGGCTGTTGGTGGCGGTCGCTGTGATGATAAATCGCGCGGGCGACGAGTTCCTTGCCCGTGCCGCTCTCGCCGGTGATGAGCGCGGTGGCGTCGCTGGCGGCGACCTGGCCGATGAGTTTGAAGACCTGCTGCATGGCCTCGCTGCGGCCGACGATGCCGAGTTCGTAATCCTCGGATTCGAGCAAGGGCTCGTAGGAAACAACCTGCTTCATGTCGCGCGCGGCTTTCAGGGCACTGCCCACAATTTCCTTGAGCTTCGGCACGTCGAACGGCTTGAGCAGGTAATCATAGGCCCCGAGCTTCATCGCCTCGATGGCGGTTTGCGTCGTGCCATAGGCGGTCATCAGGATGACCAGCTGCTTGGGATTGGCGGCGCGGATGCGGCGAAGGGTCTCCAAACCGTTCATGCCGCCCATGCGTACATCCATGAGCACGAGGTCGGGTTTGAATTTGGGAATGGTCTTCAACCCCTCCTCGCCGCTCGAGGCGGTGGCCAGTTCGATTTCCGGCGAATCAAAAATCCGCTGGAACGAATACCGCACGTCCTCTTCATCATCAATCAGCAGCAATTTGCTCATTTTGCGGCAGCATAACTGGTTTTTGGCGGACGAACAGCGAATTTTGTTTGCGATTCGTCATTTGACCTCGCGGCGGGCATGACTTAGACTGGCGCTCCTTTTTAACATGAAAATTGTCGTCTGCGACCCGATCTCACCCAAAGGCATTGCGCTGCTCCAGCAGCGACCGGAATTTGAAGTCGTCGTTCTGCCCAAACGACTGCCTGAGCCCGAATTGCTGCCGGTCGTGGCAGATGCCGTGGCCCTGCTGGTTCGCTCCGAAACCAAGGTGACCCGCAAGGTCATCGAATCCGCCCCGAAGTTGCGCGTGGTTGGCCGCGCGGGCGTCGGGATCGACAATGTGGACGTGGAGGCGGCCACGCAGCACGGCGTGGTGGTGATGAACACACCCGGCGGCAATACCGTGACCACCGCCGAACTCAGTTTTGCCATGTTGCTGGCGCTTGCCCGCAAGGTGCCACAGGCGTACACGTCCATGACGTCCGGCAAATGGGACCGCAAATTGTTTCAGGGCACGGAACTGCTGGGCAAGACCCTCGGCATTCTGGGCATGGGCCGCATCGGCTCGGAAGTCGCCAAACGCGCGCTGGTCTTCGGGATGCGGGTCATCGCCTATGATCCCTACCTGACGGAGGAGCGGGCCAAGGCCCTCGGCGCGGAATTTGCCGACAGTGTGGACGACGTTTATCGCGTGGCGGATTTTATCACGGTTCACATGCCGGTCACGCCGGAAACCAAACACATGTTGAATGCCGCCGCATTTACCAAAATGAAACCCGGCGTGCGTCTGGTGAATTGCGCGCGCGGTGAAATCATTTCGGAAAACGACCTAATGGCGGCGCTGGAATCCGGCAAGGTGGCCGGCGCGGCGCTGGATGTTTTTGCCGTGGAACCGCTGCCCGCCGACCATCCGTACCGCAAGCAGCCGAATGTGATTCTGACACCGCACCTCGGCGCCAGCACGCAGGAGGCTCAGGAAAAATGCGGCATCGAGGTCGCCGAGGTTGTCACGGCCTATCTGCTGACCGGCGAGGTGCGCAACGCAGTGAATCTGCCGTATCTCGACGCCAAGACCTATGAGCAGGTGAAACCTTATCTGCCGCTGGGCGAGGCGCTCGGTAAATTGCTGGCGCAACTTTCACCCGCCAGCGCGGATCGCATCTACGTGACTTACGGCGGCCATGCGCGGGAATTGCCGAACACGGACCCGGTCACCCGCGCGGTATTGCAGGGCTTTCTGGCCAGCAGCGCGATCAAGGACGTCAACAACGTCAACGTCCGGGCCGCCGCTGCCAGCATCGGCATCACCGTCGAGGAGAAAAAGTCCGACGAGCCGGTCACCTTCAACGAATGGTTGCACGTGCAGGTTTTCGGCAACGGACAAAAACTGATCTCAGCGGGCGGAACCTTTTTCGGTTCTCCCAACAACCCGCGCATCGTGCGGTTGTACAGCACCCCGGTGGAGATACCGACCAGCGGCACCTTGTTGTTGCTGAAC